>Ga0183099_1000245_pt1 | contig 45311 bp, 36 predicted proteins | sample Biomet1_FD_127788 | JGI IMG/M metagenome (GOLD analysis project Ga0183099, IMG submission 127788) | Microbial communities from bioreactor (seeded with anoxic lake sediment) at LBNL, California, USA - Biofuel metagenome 1 | ecosystem: Engineered > Bioreactor > Anaerobic > Unclassified ... | reverse complement strand
AGCCACGAGAATTTTTACGTTGGGATTAATAGCCCGTATTTTTGAAATGATAGATTTGTGTGCTGCAATAATTCCGGGTATAGGATTCTCTGCCACATCGTGATTATGACCGGCATGAATCAATACTATATCGGCCTGATAAGTCTTGTATGTACTGGTTATTGTACTATCAATCGTTTCGGCAGTTGCTGTTTCATTCCCAATGGCAGCTTGCTTGATAGCCCCAATGCGGGTTGATGTGGAATTGGGTCCTACAAATTCAACCACATATCCGGCAGCAAATAGTTTTTCCCACAGGGGAAATAGATAGGATACGACACCGTTAGTGGGGTTCCCTGTCGTAATTACATCACCCAAGGCAAGAATTTTATAGTTTTTTTGGCCGAAAACACTTGTATTCAGACTAAATATTAGTATTACAAAAAGAAAAGACCTGTGTGATTTCATTTTTTAAGAAAAATATAATGATTTATTTATAATTAAATAGTCTCGTCAAAAACATCTCCATCAGAAAAAACCACCCTACAAGCACCAGCTTTTGTTCATTAAAGAATATATCCTCAAGAACATGGGAAATTTATGACCGACTATTTACAGCAATTCTTGTAGCCAATTTTGGAACTGAGCAAGCCAAGCGGATGAAAGTCTGCGTTAATACTCGCTTCATATTTTTATTTTTCCAATTAAGTATTGTGCTGCATCGCCCTGTTATTAATAATAGCAAATTTCACTACTGCCAAAAACAACGGTAATAAACTTTCTGAAAGCTCAATTAATTTCGACAGCAGTGCCTACAGTCAACGCTGAAAACGAATTAAAAGTAAGCTATAATACAGCACAAAAAGCACTTACATTGGATTGCAAAATTTCAAATACCGGTTCAGCCAGATTTACCATCTTAAACATGTCCGGCACAGCTGTCAAAGCTACATGATGACCCACCCATCTCCCTTTATGGTTCCGTTACACTACACACAATATCCTTTCATCTGAAACAGATGTTTCTCTAGTTTGGCAAGAATCAACTTTTTAAGTTCAAATCTGCATCCATCACCGTCCATTTTGATGCACAGAAGCTCATTATAAAGAGACTTATAATACTTAGTATTCTTCATTTTTTTAACTTATCATTCTAAAACTTTTATATTTCTGACTTTATCAAATCCAAAATATCCATAGCTCATCTTCAAATTCTTACCTCTAGCTTCCGCAGGAATTACATAATACGCCGTAAATACACCAGTATTCTCTCCAGTCTCAAATACAGTAATCTTTTGAGGATCAGCATTTCCAATAACTACTTCTACCCAACCTTTATCTTTCTTATTCCAATCTATATTCAAAGCAGCCTTCAATTCAACACGAATCTTATCCCCCACTTTGGCTGTCTGCACTAATTCATTATTGCCATTGACTACGGACAAACTCTGCGAGTCTAAAGTCGAGAAAGTCAACGTTGCCATCCAACCACGATTAGAAATAGCCCATCCTTCAGTGGCATAACATTTATTCCCTATATTATCCAAATCATCTTTATTATCTTTATTGATGTTGGTCTTTGGAAATTGGCTATCAAGCGGCGTACCTTCTAATGTACCTCTACAAGGGCCTAATTTCCCATATCCATTTGGATGAGAATCGGGCCAGCCATTTTCCACTCCTTCCCAATACCCATTCTTTGCCACACGCTCTTCGCTCTTGTAACCTATATGTGTTCCAACAGGATTCACGCCAAAAACGAAATCAACTTGTGCCCATCCTAACTGACGAAGAGATTCATCTCCCAGCAAATGTGCTGCAGCAAAAAGACTTCCACCCAAGGCAGGTGCGCCACCCAATTCCTTGGTTAATGGATGAGCCATTTCTGTTTCAGAGTGGCTACGATATTTCCAACAGTTGTTACATTTGCTTTGGATATATTTAGCCCATGCTGCCAATTTTTCTTTTGTCCCTTTTGGAGCCTTATCGGGAGCCACCATCAAGAAAAACTCAAGAGCTTGCGGCGTGATATGTTCACCATTACGAATCCACCACATATGACGAGGATTATTAAAATCCCAATTATCAATAATATCCTGTGCACTTTCCTGTGCATATTTCAAGAACTTATCTGGCTGCCCGTCGGCCTCCTGCAATTCAGAAATATACATAAAGAGATTGCTAAATACAGATTGTCCGAAAACATTTCCCATCTCATTAAACTCTTGAAACCCTTGGTCTACCCATTTGGTACTATACGTCCAATAGCGAACTACTTTATGACGGTCATACTTTTCCCACCTGTCCAAACATTCTTTGCGGTAAGCCTGATATTTTTCTTTGCTCAAATAAGGTTTCAAGAAAGAATGATAAGCAGCACAGAGAGGTGCCAAATGATCCAGTGTATTCCAATAATCATAATTCATGCGGGGCTGTCCCTCATAACCAAGTGTTCCGTGGCGAGTCAAAATTGGGCCGTTAAAATCTATATGATGATAAGCAAACTCACCATGCCATAACATTAAATCAATTAAATCAGCAGTCTTCTTGTCTCCCAGCTCTGAAGTCCAGTTATCAAACAAAGCCGGATTTGAGGCATAAAATAGCACCTCATAGAGAGCTTCCAAACCAAAAGCACCTTGGTCACGAGAAGGACCTCCACCATAGACATTTGCCTCATTAGAATGTACAGGATCCTCTGAGCCACGTACGTCAATAAAAAAATCATACGCTAATTTTGAGGATACCTTCTCCATCAAATGATCAGCAATCCAGAAAGGTACGGAACGTCCTTTCCCTTGAACTTCGACTACATATTCATCCTTAGTTTTCGGATTAAAATCAGAAAACCAGCCCTGACTGAACAGCATTTTTCCATTGTATTCTGTTTTTCCGGTCTTTGTATTAATCAAACTAAACGGAGTACCATCCGTTGCACCATAACAAACAAAATGTTTAGATTCGTTCAAGTTATATCCCGCTTGATTAACCAAAGGCTGAAATTTATCAAATTTCTGCGCCTTTACATCGATGTTTGAGACTGTAATCAACAAAGTTATTAATGCCAATGAGACAAAAAGGTGTTTTTTCATTATTCTTTATTTTGTATTATTCAATGGTATATGTATATTAAATGAATGTCCTTTCTTGCTATAATCTGCCATCGTATCAGCCGCTAAGAACAACACTGTGGGCGTTCCGTTTTCAATCAATAACTGAGGGCGTTCCAAGTGTACTAACTTAGTTGTTTTACCATTCTTCCAATGTATCTCAGGTATTGATATTAATGGATTTTCTGTTGGATTCCAATCTATCCCATCCTTAGAATAAAACAGAGCCAGAGAGCGCCCTGCTTTTGTAAAGGCTCCATGCATATCTTTCACAATGGCATAATAGCATCCGTTTTGAAACCAAATATAAGGGTCTTCTGCCGGAAAAGATGAATCTTTGGCTGTAAATATGGGATTTTGTAATTTATTGAACGGACCTACAGGAGACTCCGCTATTGCACACATATGGACCACCGGTCCTCCCCAAATGCCGGGATTCTTCTTAGCAACTGCTTTATAGACCATCAGATAGTGCCCATCAGGCATTTGAGTAATAGAGGGATTCGCCATCATCAAAGCATCATACGCATTACTATCCGAAGACACATCAATCACAGGTTTATCAAAACGCTTCCAAGGGCCATAAGGTGAGTCAGAAACAGCCACCCCAAGGCGCTGATTATTACGATGAGAGGCATTCAATCCATTCTTCATATTTTTACCGTCGCCAGTATTACCTGTATAATAGAGATAATATTTTTCTTCAAAATAATGAATAGTAGGATTATGTGTATTCAATCCATCCCAATATTGTGCACCTCTCACTGGGAACACTAAATCGTGGAATTTATAGGGACCTGCAGCCTTTTTAGAAACAGCATGAGCTATTTCCGAATGAGTTGCCCATGCCAAGAAACCATATTCTTTTTTCCATCGCGAATAATAAAGATGATAAAGTCCATCCTGTCCTTTTATAGGAGAGCCTCCCCAAGTATAATAGTCCTTATCTTGAAAGACAGAACATTTCTCATCAACGGGTAATAAGTTTAGATGAAACTTTGCAGCATCACCCCCTTTCTGAGCCTGGATAAAAGAAATATTGCACAATACGAATAAAAAAACTAATACTTTTTTCATAACTTAATTTCAATCTAGTTATTGGATTTATAAAAATTACAAGTTTTAAATTTCAACTGCAAGTATAAGTATATTCCCTTATAATAACCTTTAAAGACAAGAATAATATCTCTCGGGTAACTTTTATTTCTCGGAAACGTTCCCGAAAGTAAAAAGAAGGGACTTCAACCTTACAGTAAAAAGCCCCTACATTTATCTAAGCAATCAAATATTTTATATTATAAATTCCCTTACCATCCAGAATTCTGTCCCAAACCTGAATTTAAGTTCAATTCGGTTTCTGATATAGGCCATAAATAGTCTCTATTTTTATCAAAAACCGAACGAATCAATATACGGTAATCAGATGAAGGATGAGGTGCATAGTTTGTGTAATCATACACAGGATCTCCATACTCATCAAAACTAACACTCGGATAAACATCATAATTACCTACAACAGGACGACCAAAAACAGGACGATTCAAAACGACCTCAGCCCGTTTCCAACGATTCAAGTCATTACGACGAAATCCTTCATTAAACAATTCTACTTTTCGTTCATATTGAATCACATGACGCATCTCAGCTTGGCTGAGATTTGCTTTAATATCAGGCATACCAGCACGCTGACGAATTAAGTTAAGAGCAGAAAGGCATTCATCGTCAATCTGATTCAGTTCTACTTTTGCTTCAGCAAAATTCAGCAATACTTCCGCATAACGACAGAGCATAAATGGAGTCTCACATTGGCTGGAAGAAGTTAGATATTTTGTTTCGAAATATTTACGTAATAAATAACCAGTAAAAGAAGTAAATGCGGTAGTTGCATAACTATCAAGATTTTTTACAGTCTGGCCTGCAGCATTCAATGTTGTAGGCTTATCTTGACGAGTCTCGAATTGATAACCGCACCACATATCACCCGGCAAGACTAAAGAAGCACGCATACGCGGATCACGATTCTCATAAGGTTTCAGCTTGTTATATATAGGGCTCTTATTTATATCAAGACCATCCGTACATTCATAAGAGTCCACCATGTTCTGAGTAGGTACAATCGTTGACCAGCCTCCAACAGAACGAGGTCCCGCAATCAAAACGTAGTTCGTGGTATTATTAGCCAGAATCAGATGACTTTTCGTAAAAATCTGCTCCTTATTTGACGAACTCAGTACTCCATTTTCAGTGAAAAGTTGCCCATAAGAAGGATAAAGCGCATATTCCTTGGAATCAATCACAGTTTTGGCAGCTGCAGCAGCCAAAGCCCAATCTCCATTGGTCAAAGCCACTCTAGACTTATAAGCCAAAGCAGCACCACGAGTAGCACGTCCCAACTGTTTAACGCTACTGCCATTCAGCAATTCTGCCGATTTATCCAGATCAGCATAAATCAGCTTAACGACATCCGCACGAGAAATACGTTTTACTCCCTCTCCTTCAGAAATTGTATTTACCGACTTGTCCAAATAGACCACATCGCCAAACATATCAGTCAGACGAATGTAATAAAAGGCACGCAAGAATAACAGTTCACCCTTCATTTGTTTTACCTTAGCTTCATTAAGAGAAGCAGCATTTGCGTCAATCTTCTCAAGAATCAAGTTGCAACGACTTACTCCCTGATACATTTTCAGCCATAATGTACGAAAAAACCCTTCTTTATAGTCGGTTGAACCTAGCAAAACATTTGTAGGAAAACCACCACCACGAATAAACATTACATCTGTCAGTGCATCCCAACTATACTCATAATTCAAGTAGCCATTACCAGCCTCACCCACAAAAGCGTAACAAGCATTCACTCCTCCTTGAATTTCTGTTTCATTCGTATAAAATATTTCCGCAGATGGATTATCCAGCGGATAAAGATCAATGGCCGAATCACAACCTGCCATCGTCAATAACATGGCAGAAAGCCCTACATATAATATATTCTTTTTCATCTTGTATTCTATTTAAAAAGGTTTCAATTAAAACTTCACTTCTATGCCGAAAGTATAGGAACGCAACAATGGATAACCATTTTGCAATGCTTCTGGAGACTCTGGATCCATACCCAGTGGTAAATTGGAAACAGTCAAAAGATTACTACCATTAGCAAAAACACGCACACCATTCATACCCCATTTTTCAATCAGACTTTTTGGAAGATTATAAGCTAATTGCAAATTTTTCAAACGCAGATAGGCTCCGTTAACCAACCAATGGGTAGAGGTCTGTGTATTATTTTGCTGCTGATTAATTGACAAACGAGGATAACTTGCATTTGGATTTTTATTAGCCTCTGACCAGCGATCCAAATGTTGTTCCAATGCTGTAGATGCATTAGAGAACGGATAAGCCTGCCAGCCAGCCATGTAAGTATCCCGCTTGCCTACGCCTTGAAAGAAAGCACTCAATTCAAAACCTTTATAGGAACCATACAAATCCAAAGAGTATGTCAAACGAGGAATCACATTGCCTATAACCTGACGGTCATCACCATCCATTTTGTTATTTACATTCAAATCAATATATTTAAGATCACCTCCCTGCAACTTTCCCCACTGAGTAACTGTAGAAGAACGAGCTTCCTGGAATGAACTAAAATATCCATCAGCCAAATAGCCATAAATGGCACTGATAGGAGCACCGACCATATTCACATGGTTACCACTCACTTGAGGACCAAGACCGCCCAAGTCTGTAATTTTGTTTAATACATCAGAAACAATTCCTGTTGCACGATACTTAAATTCTCCAACACTTCCATTATAGGAAAGAGATAAGTCCCATCCTTTATTGGTCACCGCTCCGGCATTCTGTTTAGGAGAATTATTATATCCCATCACACCCGGAATAGCCATAGTCAACAAAATATTACGGGTATCTTTCTTATACCAGTCAAACGTTACATTTAAACTATTGTTAAAGAATCCCAAATCAACACCAAAGTCTATCATACGGGTAGTTTCCCATGTAATGTTATTCAACGCATAGTTTACAGGAGCATAACCAGGAGCCAAAATATTACCAAAAACACCATACTGATTTGTAGCTACATTTAATGCAAATGGATAATTAGAGCCTAATCCATCCTGATTACCCAACTCACCCCAAGAAGCACGCAATTTACCATTGCTCAACCAAGAAGAGGTGTTTTTCATAAATTCTTCGGAAGAGAAACGCCATGCCCCAGAGAAGGAGGGGAAAAACCCCCATTTATGACCTTTGGCAAAACGAGAAGAACCATCATAACGAACATTAGCCTCCAATAAATACTTACCACCAAAACTATAATTCAGACGACCAAAATAGGACATCAAAGCCCATTCAGTTGTAGTTCCTGAATTTGTTTGATGAAGCGGATCAAAAGAACTCATCTCTTCATATTGAGGAAATTGATTGCCATCACGATATGCCAATAACTCATTATAGGAATGTTTTAAATACTGAAATCCTCCTATCAATCCTAAATCATGCTTCCCTAAAGACTTGTTGAAGTTCAATAGAAGATTAATATCATCTTCGCGGTCCTTGAACCGCTGTTCATTAATAAAACCTGGGTAAGTACTTTGATAAATTTGAGCCCCCGTTTTATAATCATATAAAGAACATTGCTTCAATACCTGTTTCATTTCATGGTAGTTGAACTTAGGAGCATAAGAAGCGCTAAAACGTAATCCATCAAGAGGAGTAATAGTCATGCTAAATTTAGTTAAAGCCTCAAGATATTCATTATATGTCATAGCTAATTTATCTTCAATAGCCATACTTACCAATGGAGTCCCAGCATAAGTAGCTCCCCAAACACCATTTGAATAGCGAGTAGCATAAATGGCCGGTTGACGCATCAGCTGATCTAAAGTAAAATTAGTAATTGCAGCAGCATCTTTTGTTTCACTCTTTCTCAAAGATATATCTGCTCCAAATTCCAAATACTTATTATACTTAAAGGTGTTATTTGAACGAATACCGTAACGAGTAAAATCAGTATTCTTAATCAAAGCATCTTGCCAAGAATAATTAATAGAGGTGTTTGACTGAATCTTATCTGTTCCTCCGGAGATACCGAGATACTGTTGTGTCAATATAGAAGATTTTTTATAAGTCTCGTTCCATAAATCAGAGTTGGGACAAGCATCTCTGTCAGTTGCGTTTTTCCAAGTTTCAATCTTCTCCGGACCATAAATATAGCCACCGGGCTTACCATTATCATCACGCATATCATTTGCATTCGCTTCATCGTACAAAGTCATATAATCCCAAGCTGAAGCATTCTTAATACGAGTAATTGGAGAAGTTATACCCAAAGTGGTTCTATAAGTGATGCCCACCTTTTCAGCCTTACCGCGCTTGGTAGTAATTAAGACAACTCCGTTTGCTGCACGAGAACCATAAATAGAAGCAGAAGCAGCATCCTTCAATATTGAAAGATTCTCTATATCATTAGGATCTACGGCATCAAGAGAAGAAGAAACACCATCCACCAAAACCAACGGATCGTTACTATTTAAAGTACCAATACCACGAATACGAATAGACATACCTTCAGAACCAGGTTTACCACTATTGGTAGTTATAGTCACACCAGGAGCCATACCCTGCAAAGCCTGTGAAGTTTGAATTGTAGCCTTCTTACTTAAGTTTTCCCCTTTTAATGATTCAACAGAACCAGATAGATTTACCTTCTTTTGCACGCCATAACCTACCACAACCACTTCTTCCAAAGTTTTGGAATCATCCACAAGTATTACATCAATCACAGATTGGCCATTAACCTTTATTTCCTGCACAATGTAACCTACATAACTAACCACTAAAGTAGCATTATCAGGCACCTGAAGTTCAAATTTTCCATTCAAATCAGTGATAGTTCCTTTAGAAGGATAACCTTTCACCGAAATATTGGCACCTATTATGGTCTCACCACTCTTGTCCTTCACTACACCCGATATTTTACGCTGCGACTGTTGTACAATCAGCAGCGATTCTTTAGCTGTATTTGCCAAAACATTCAAAGATACCATTAAAAATAACACGACAGGAATAATTCGTCGTATCAATTTCGTACAATTCTTTTTCATAAAATATTAATTTAAGAGTCAAAAAAATAATTATCTAAGGTTTACTTCAAAAAAAATCTTAGTATCTTTTTATGATTTTGTTATAATACTAATTTCAATACTGACGTAAACAAGGGTTCACTAAATAAAAATGGAAACAATAAGAGTCGCAGATTTTTCCGTATTATCTTTTTGACAAAACGGGAATATGTGGAATCTTTAACCATTCAATTTAATTATTGCTGAAGTTCATTCAGGCTCTTATGTTCTAGCAAATCAAAACGATAACATTGTTTATGCATACATTATAACTACTGCAGCTATAGACTGTCCTTCCATTTCACCGGTAATAATAACACGTCTGGAAACTAAAGCAACATATTTCTTGCCGCAACAATGGCACAACAAACACCAGTTAACAATAGTCCTACAACCGCAAAATCGTAATTATACTCTGGTAATTTTGTTGTTCTTTTATTAATTCTTTCTTCTTTGATCATAAAAGAGTTTCCCAATGCAAGTATAGATTTTCTTGAGAGAGAGTTTCTTAAAACCTAGGCAATATTCTTTTCGGAAACGTTTTCGTTTTACGGAAACGTTTCCAGTAATACACAATAAGCATCTACAAGAAGCGATATTTTGTTATTATTTTTACCACAGAAGAAAGACAAAAACAATCATCTTCAATAGAAAGAATCTAAATAAAATTGGATAAGAATTAAATAAAAAAAACTATAAAACACAGTCTTATGTCAGTCGGACTGCCCCCCCCGAATACCAAACTATAAAATCTTAGACACAATGCAAATAGGAATGGTTATACTAAAAACTTCTTTTTCATTTGCAAAGAGTAAGTCTGATCGTTAGTTTCAGGATAAGATTTGGTGACTCTGACTTCAGTTATATCAGCATATGAAAAGTCAGGAGAACCTTACTTATGACCGTTTTCATACAAACGGATCCAAAGTTCTCTATCTTACATTCGTAAACATTGGCAACAAAGAAGCTATTGAAGAAACAACAGATCTGTTTATCCTGAAGTTAAAGGCTAAACACAAAGTGAAGGTCGACCTTAAAGTAGTAGATGGAATGTTGGTTGACAAGAACCTAAACTCTCATAAGTTTTAAGAGATAAACATACCAAATAAAAAAAGCTACCTGGATATTGAATTCCAGGTAGCTTTTTTTGTTCCTATTTTATACAGTTTATACCGCACAAGTACCTTCCCCTCCAAAATCATTTCCTATTTTACCATTATATTTCGGATGTCTTTGGAGCCAAACCACTGCGTACGAACAAGTAGCCACAGGTTTATACCCGTTTTCCAGAGCATAATCGTAAGCAGCCTTTACCAAAGCAGAAGCTATTCCCCTACCTCCTATTTCATCGGGAACAATAGTATGACGTATATCTAAACAACCCTCAACAAGCTTGTAAGAAACATGAGCAGTTACTCCATCAACTACCACACTGAAAATCTCATTTTCCTTATCGTGTTCTATATTCATAGTCATTCATTTATTAGTTCATATTATTACAAATATAATAATCGCATCTATAATAAAACTAATATTGGTTTAAAGCCGTTTACTTTGTTTCCGCTGACTATAATCTCCAGCAAATATCCAAAAGTATTCTTTATATTTTCCGAAACTTCTCCGCGATAACCAGCATCTGCAAGAATTACTTTTATATTACAACATAATTCTTTCAGACATCGAGCAAGCAGATAAGGCGCTTTGCTATCATGCACACATGCAATTGTTACCATAACAGCGATCAAAAAACCATTCTTGTCAACAACCACATGACGTTTAATTCCTTTGACTTTCTTATTACTATCAACTCCATTAAGGGAACGGTTGTTTCCCCAACGTACGCTTTGACTATCCATTATTCCCAAACTCACCTCGGCTTTTTGCCCCATAGAAACACGTACTTTCTCACGTAAATTATTGAGTAATAAATCAAATTCACCAAGAGATGACCATTTGCGATAATAGTAGTATACCAACTTCCAAGAGGGAAAATATGAAGGCAACATACGCCACTGACAACCCGTTTTTACAACATAAAATATGGCATTCCATATTTTATGTAAATCATATTTTTGCTTTCTTTCTTGTGGTTTCAAGATTTTCTTGATAACTTGCCACTGTGTTTCTTCTAAATCCGTTAAATACATATTTATTTAAAGTGTGATAACTAAAAATAATCATTTTAACGGAAATAGGAAACACTTTTTTATTTTTATCTTTTAAATTTAAACAGGCTTTAATTTTTTCAATAAAAAAATTCTAAAAATAAAAAATGCAACATTCACCTTGTCCTCATCTCATCAACCAACTCTACTATGCTACCCTTTCTATCATCAAGGAGCTGAGTGTCTTTGTAGACTGTTGCACACCATGGTTATTTGGCTAGCTCACGTTATTCGGTCCACAAAGTATCTTAGCGGACAAAAGATTGCAGTATGCCAGCTTTGTCGTATTGTTTTGATTGGTTTTTCAGTTCGTTCTGAATCTTCAGATACACTATAGATAATTTCTTTTCAGAAATATTGCTGTCCGGTAAAACTTTTTAGATAAAAAAAATGAAGGGCTGAGTTTTTTAAAGAACTCAGCCCAAATTGTCTATATTCGTTTCTGCAAAAAAAATCTTTATAGACATGGGCAAAAGTATAAATTTTACCGGACAGCCGGTTCTATCACAGCTATTAAAATTCATCGACAAGCAAAAAATCTTAGATTTAAGTCGAAAAATGGGTTGTGAACGTTATGTCAAGAGCTTGGATGGCTATACTCATCTTGTTGTTATGCTTTTTGGTGTGCTCAAACACTTTGATTCCTTGCGAGAACTGGAGATAGGAATGCTTTCAGAAGCAAATAAGCTGCAACACCTTGGAATCGATTACATGGTTAGGCGTAGTACTCTGGCAGAAGCAAATAAAAGACGCTCTCAGGAGTTTTTTGCCAATGTCTATTCTATGCTGTTAGAACAATATGGACCATTTTTAGCGGACAGCCGCTCACGAAAAGAACAGAAAAATTGGGAACGACTCCTTTTTATGATGGATTCTACGACAATCAGCCTGTTTGACAATATTCTCAAGGGTGTTGGTCGTCATCCCAAAAGTGGAAAGAAGAAAGGTGGTCTAAAAGTCCACACTGTAATGCGCTATGTAGTAGGTGTCCCTATGGTTGTTCAACTGACATCCGCAGCTAAGCACGACCATTATCTGCTCAAAGAGGTTCATTTACCGCAAAACGCCACTCTTGCCATGGATCGTGCCTATATCGACTATGCACAATTCCAACGATTAACAGAAGAGGGCGTATGCTATGTTACCAAAATGAAGAAGAACTTGACATACAAAATATTGAAATCCACCACTTATGTTAATCCGAAAGGTTTGGTAACGCATACCGACCAGCAAATCATCTTTGAAAAAGGCGACTTGCAACATACCTCCAGACGAGTAGAGTTATGGAGCGAGAATAAAAAGAAATCCGTGGTACTGCTAACCAATAATTTTGATTTATCTATTGAGGATATTGAGGAGATTTACAAACGGAGATGGGCTATTGAAACGTTATACAAACAACTCAAACAGAACTTTCCGCTACATTTCTTCTATGGTGACAGTGTCAATGCTATAGAAGTCCAGACATGGGTAGTTCTCATTGCTAATTTACTGTGTACAATCATGCAACGTAAACTTAAAAGACACTGTTCTTTTTCTAATTTGGTTACCATGGCTAGATTTATGCTGATGTATTATGTCGATTTTATAGCTTTTCTCGAAAAACCTGAAAAGGATTGGGAATATATACTTCAAAAAGCCAATTATGAGCCTCCAAATGTTGAACCCGTATTAGAACTTGATTTTGATTAGGGGGCTTACTTTTAAAAAAAACATTCCGAACCATCATTTTATAGGCGATTCGGATGATTCTTTATGCATTTTAAAGTTTTACCGGACAGCAATAATTTTTATACTGGGACTAAAGTGATAATAAAATTGCAATAAAAGCTGAATTGTTTTTTTAGGGAACATAAAGGGATATATATTTCTTGCTAGTGTACTATTTTTCCTCGTTATCGGCCATTACTCAAATCTACTCATCTGAACTGTGATGGTATTTGCTGAAGGTGTCGATATGAAGCTGTGATTATTGTTGTTGTCGTAAAGATGCTAAAAAATAGGCTATAATTTACTAGTTATTTAATATCCAATAACTCAATTTCGCTGATTCTGTCAGATTTAAAGATTCTTTCTTCTTCTCTTTTATGGCAATAAGTTCGTATATAATTATTCCCCCATCCATTTGTGTCAATCTGAATGTTACTAACTGTACGTATACTTTCTTCTGATTCTGTTTTGTCAATAATGAATTCTCCAGTGTCGGGATTTACCAACATATTTGTCCACTCTCTGCGTGTATACCTCATCCTAACGTAAATATGATTAGGTATAACGATATTCATAATTTCTTCGACCTTTTGCACTCCTAAATTAGGAGATATAAATTTATGTGTATAATAATTGTCTTTCTCTATAATATTAGTTAAGTCAGATATTGAAAATTTTAGTTCTGCATTTTTAATGTAACAGAACGCTAATAATTCTAAATCTGCAATCTTTAAGGGTTTTACTATAGTCTTACTGCCGTGATAGTAGAATGATAAATATTTATTATTTTTGATAGCAGAGTTTATTATATTATATTTAGTAGGAAGGGTAACAATCTTTGGAATAGAAATAGGATTGTCATCAATAACATTATCTTCAATTTCTTTCTCTTCAATCAAAGGTGTACATATATTCTCTCCTTCTTCTTGTTGGGTCTGTCCAAAAAAAGGTATTTCTAAGTATTGTTCTCTATATTTCTGAATTGACCATTGTTGAGCAATCTCTTTTGTCCATTGCTTAATGGGGTTGATTCTTGCGACATTGCTTAGTCTTTCTGGGTATTTAAATGTAGGATGAATACTTTTTATCACGTCAGCTATAAATCTACAGCAGCCATTTGGATTCTGATGAACTTGGATTTCTGCAAACCTGATTACAATCCATCCTCTATTTCTAAATTCATTATTTCTATTTGTATCTGAATATTGATAGTGTGTCACTTTCCTTTTCTCTATATCATTAAGTCCTTCATATGGTTCGTCAATTTCTATATCAATAAAAATATTGATTCCATTCGTTTCATCAATAACTGTAAAGTCAGGTTCGTATCTATTGTTATTTTTGGTAAAAATGAAACTATCACTATTGATCTTAAACTGATCCTTAAAAAAATCAGATATACGAATAAGAAAATCATTTTCTTTATATCCTTTACGTCCTGTTTTCCCTTTTCTAGGGAATTTTATTACATTTTTGGCTTTAGGAGGCATTAATACATATGGATAATTCAATGGTTCTGTTTGAGCAAAAATATTAATTGGATTATAGCCTATATATTTTACTTTAGATTGGTTATTATCCTCCTCTTTTAAAGATTCCTCTTTTGATTCTCTTACTTCTGCTACATCATTAGTGTTTGGTTTACATTTAGTTTCATTTCTTACAATTTTTATGTTGTATTCTAAGGATCGGGATAAATTGCTACAGAGAGTAGGAACTTGGTTAATCTCATTAACCATTTTTTTTATAATTGTATTATAGATGGGTTCATCATTCGGATTTAATGGTTTTAAGGGAGATAGAGTGTTTATTAAATTTTTATCTTCCTTTGTTGTAGAAGTCTCGATTATTGGAGGTTTATAAATTATTGTTGTATGCTTTATATTTGATACCGATTTTGCTTGATTTTTCTGTTTTTTGTTTAGTTTAAATTTCTGTGCGAATATTACTAGACAAAGGATGACTAAAGATCCTAAAATAGCTAACACGAGATAATTACCGTTTAAACTAAAATTACTAATTATTGATAAATTAATATCCATATATGAGTGTCTAAATATTTAAGATTTATTTTGCGTTTCAGTCTTTGAATAACCAACCGATAGTACAATCTGGGTTCTTTCTTTCGGATATGGAATTTATTAGCTGATTATTAATAGTTTGTGTATTTAAATATATTATCTATAGATTGTTAATTAAGAAATACTTTCCATATAATACTTCAAATTTCTACTTTTACATTTGGGACAGAATAATGGTGTATCTTGAAATTTATATAATTCTTTATTTCTAAAATTAACTGTTCCACATTGTGGACATACGGCGTCTTTTGTTGGAGGTCCAAAAGTGTGATATATTTTACTCTCATTGTATTCGGTGAAAAATGTTCCACATGATTGACATTGTCTGCCTATCGCACAACTGTAAGGACCGTGCATAAAAACGGTTACTTCTGTTCGCATTCCACAACTATTACAAGTGATAGTGCCAGCTCCATGAATATTACAAAATGTTAAATAGTCTTTTTTTTGCGAAGACTCATTTTTCTTATTTTTATAATGTTCTATCAAAAACAAGATGATTAAAAATGTTGCAACTGCTACGTCTAAAATATTCCAAATTTTACGTCCAAGTGGTATTCTCACAAAAGGTTGGAATAAAATGGCTAGAATTATAAATGTTATACATAATTCATTTTTATTGATTTTATCATATTTGTAAGCCATGAAACCAAATATGACAGTTGATATGTATCTTATTAGCATATAATAGCCATATGGCATAGGCATTAAGCATATTATTAAAGCTATTGCTAATACTATCTTACTCCACTTCATTATTTTATTTTTCTAAAATATTTATTAAAAAAGCGCAGATTAATTGCCAAATAAAGGATATGGCGCTACCAACAATGCTCCAGACAAAGAGGAAATATATAACTCCCCAAAAATTGTTAGGTTCAGTCCAATCCCATGCAAACATACCTGAAGCTATTATGCATATAATATATCCAATATACATTACACATCCTATAAAAATATTCATGATAACTATAATATTTGTTGTTTATAAAAACGTTTCCATATGTATATAATTATAAAAAAAGCGATAATGCCAAGTGTTAATTCTTCAATGAGAATAGTTTTTTGTAAGTTAATAGAAATTAAGGGAGCTTTTCTGTTTTGTAAGTACCATAAACAGGAATAGCACTTAATAATTGTTACATAAGCTATTATTAAGAAATGGCTAATCAAATAGTAAATTCCATTTGAAATGAACTTTAGTAGTATATATTGTGATATTAAGTATTGAAAAACAAACCACAATATTAAAGTTGGGATTATAGCTATTAGAAAATAAGGTATGTAATGATAAATGGCTCCGAATACAATATCGCAGACAAAGTACAAAAGATAAAACATTATGAATATTATAGGTAATGATAGTATGTTTTTTAATATGTTTTTCATAAGCATAAATTTTAAAGGTTCTAATTATTTTATTTTGAATAAATTATATTTATATTGTAGCAAAAATAATAAAATATATATAGTTATGGGTGTTTTTTTATAAAAAAAATGTACTTATATTTAGTGAACTATGATATTATATCTTATAACAAAAAAAGCTGTTTCAGTAATGAAACAGCTTTTTTGTTATAAGTACTTTTTGAGAAGTTATTTTTTGCTACTGCAATTGCATTCATTATTACTAAAAGTTCGGTTTTCATCTCCTAGTTCCTGAGATATTAATATGGAATTCTCGAAATGAAATATAGTATTTATCATATACCATGTTTGTATATACAACTGCTCTTTGTAATACAGGTCTTCGTGCAAAACCTTATCCTTATCGAAATAGAAATCAGTCTTGTAAGGTTTCCCGAAGAAAGAGATAAAGTCAGCTTTGCTCATACCGGGTTTTACCTTATCACTAATTACAAACATACTTTTCGTATAATCTTTTGAAACGAATGAACCTTTATTCTCTGTCTGTGTAGTTATGCAACTGGATAGTGATAAAGAAACTAATAGAAGTAAAAAGATCTTTTTCATATTATACCTTCGTTTATATTAATATATAAGGATGTAAACCAGCCATTATTCCATAGCCGAAGCATCAAAAGAAAGCGGAAGCAGACTTCCAATTCCTTCTACAATATAAATGCATTCTTTTCCATAGAGCAAAATTCGGATGGAATTACCAAAGCGTTTCTCTGTTTCCAGAATTACCTGACGGCAAGCACCGCATGGAGGTATTGGAGTATCTATGAAATCACGTTCTGTGCGGGCAGCAATAGCCAGAGTCTTTACTGCCGATTCCGGATATTGAGAGTTTGCATAGAACAAGGTAGTGCGTTCGGCACAAAGTCCGGAAGGGTAGGCTGCATTTTCCTGATTAGTACCGGTAACAGTAATTCCATTATCAAGTAAAGCTGCAGCACCTACTGAGAACTTAGAATAAGGAGCGTAACTACGTTTGGTTGCTTCAATTGATTGATCAATCAGCTTTTTATCTTCATCGGAAAGTTCATCGTATTGGCAAACTTTTATAATAGATTTGATCGTCAGATCTTTCATAATTATACGGGTTTTATTGGTTTTAATAACAAAGTTAATAAAAGAGATTGGTAAATTCGATTATTTTTATGACTTTTGTGCTCAGTAACAGATAAAATATATAGTATGAAATTTCCCCGATTGTTTTTTGCTTCTATATTATTGGTTTGCGCAACTTTAGCTCAGGCTCAGTATAGAAATCCTAAATATATGGCTTATGTCAAACAATATAGTGACTTGGCTATAGAACAGATGAGAGAGTATAAAATTCCGGCTAGTATAACTCTTTCTCAGGGGCTTTTGGAATCAGGAGCGGGACAAAGTTCTTTGGCAAAAGAATCAAATAATCATTTCGGAATAAAATGTGGAGTAAGATGGAACGGGCCAAGTGTTTCTCATGATGATGATGCACCCAATGAATGTTTCCGGGCTTATAACAATCCAAATGCTTCATACGAAGATCATTCTAAATTCCTTTCTTCCGGTGCCAGATATGCTTTTCTTTTCAACCTTGATATTACCGATTATAAAAGTTGGGCAAAGGGATTGAAGAAGGCCGGATATGCTACAGACCCTTCTTATGCAAATCGTTTAATCACTATTATTGAAGACTATGAACTCTATAAGTATGATAAAGAAGGGCTGAGCAAGAAGAAGCATGTTCATGAAAAGAAGGAGAAAGAAGCATTTGTACCTCATCAGGCTTACATCGCCAATGGATTGCTATATGTTATAGCCCGTCGTGGAGATACGTTCGAAAGTATTGCTGATGAGTTCAAAACATACGCAAGAAAGCTTATAAAAGATAATGATCTTACTAAGGACTACACATTGGCTGAAGGAGATATTATTTATCTTCACCAGAAAAACAAACATGCTTCAGAAAAGTATACCGTTCATACAGTTCGTGAAGACGATTCAATGCATAGCATTTCTCAGTTATATGGCATCAGACTTAAGAGCCTTTACAAACTGAATAAGAAATCGGGCGAGTATGTTCCTCAGGTGGGAGATTTAATCTGGTTGAGATAATATACCCCTTTTAAATATTGGCATATAAATTAATATTGCCGTGTAACTTTTGTTTTGAAGTTACACGGCAATATTTTTATAGTCAGATATATGATTTACTTTTTGCGGACAAAAACAAATTAAACTTTTAAAACCTAATCCTTATTTATATTAAAGTTAGAAATTATCAGACACTTTATTTTTCAATTTTAAATAATAAACCAAAGCCCAATCCTGATCATTGGCAAATGGGTCAAAGAAAGCTGCTTTCTGCCCATTAACTTTCGATGGATAAACGTATGCACATGATGCACTACCATCATTGAAGAATAGACAAAGATTGTTTCTAACAATAGTTTTTGCACGATTTAGATATTCATTCTTACAAGTAATCTGTGCATATCGCATAAATGCGTCAGAGGTAGTACAACTCCAATAATGTGGCATAGTATCTCCCCAAAACTCTCTCTTACCGAACCAATAGCCATCCCAATGACGAATAGCTATTTCGTGGAGATGATAGTCTGGTTGCATACCGCAAAATGATTCTAATGCAGCTAGTTGTCTTTCGCCCTCTTTGAGATATTTCTCTTCCTTTGTAATTTGGTACATCTCGAATAAAAATATTACTGCCGGAGCTACAATGCTTTGCTCATAATTCACTTCGCTCTTAGGATAAAAGAGACTTGTCTGTATAAACCTATCTGCTGTCTGTCGGAAATGATTCAATAAAGAATCATGTTCGGCCAACAATCCGGCTTTATGTAATTCATTAAGTGCATCTTGAGCTGGTACTCCTATTGCGTAAAAGCAATGTTTTGAATCGGTGAAATATCTGTCCAGTGTGTGATATGAATCAACAAGATATTTCTTATTCTGCGTGAGTTTGTACATTTCGAGATACAGATGAGCTACCCATGGATAGTTGTACATTCGTTTTCTTTTACTGTTTATACCGTCAAGTACATAATAATCATTTGTTTGAAGTTTGTTACGTACAAAATCACAATAACGTTCCAAGGAAGCTTGTATCATTTTATTGGGGTTTCTTTGTAAATACATTGCCAGAAATACGCCCATGCCCACACGTTCCCGAGCTTCGTTCACATCTTCGCTTTTACGTTTATCGTTATTAAGGTAAATTTTGTGTGTCTCGTTATCATATACCATATAAGCGCCATAACGTGGATCTGACGGATCATTCATTTGCTGGTTATTGACAATGAATAAAGCTCGTTTTTTCAGAAGGCTGTCAATATTCTGTATGCGATAAGCTTCGATGAAAGTTGAAAGGTTATTATTATACACCATGTTCAAAACTTGTGTACCTTCTTTTTTAGGTATAACATTAACCGATACGGTATTGCTTGTCTGAGTAAATGGAACTTTTTCTCCATTCAGAAAGCATTGTACATTTTTTAGTTTTTGAGCTGATTCAAAAGTCGTCTGCAATGGCTCGTTCTTTTCCATCACATAACTTTTAACTGATGCATTTACAAAACCATATATTTTTGCTTTCGCATAAAAGTTATCCCAATTTGCTGCTTGGAAAATTACCCATTTTAATGAATAAGATTGTTTCGGTCGAATCGTTATACTTGATGGATTAAGTACAATGGTACCTCTTACATTTGAACCACTTTTTGCCCATTCGTATATATTGCGACTTCTGTTTAGAATCTCGTAGCTTTTCAAAGCTCCTTCAGTCAAGACCAGTCCTAAATGTGGAGCTTCACCTCCCATACGTTCGGCAAAGATATATGATGCATTTCCTCCTGCCCAGATGTGTGTATTACAACGACTTTCAACGCAGGTTTTGGCATCGGGATAGTTATCGTTAAACGGTGTGTATAAACCTATGTCGGAAATTGTAATCGGCTTTGTTGTAATGTTGACAAACCGGAAACTTTCAGAATAAAAACCATTCTTGTCTAACTTTCGATCAACGATCAGATCAAAATATTTAGTGTGGTAATGAAATGAACACTGATTATTACCTAATAAGTGTGAAGTTGGCTTGTTCCAGCGCACAGTATCTCCGTTTATTATACCAAATCCAAGTCCCCAGGTCAGTTTGGATGTTTGCCACGGATATTCAATGCTGTCGGATTTGATAATCCAGTTCATTTGGTATTTATCTTGTCTATTAATGATAGATTGAACTCCTCCTGTGTTGATGTCAATTTGGAAATTTAATGATGAAGATTTTAGCTGGTAATTATCTGCTAATAGATTGGAACTAAACAAAAAAAAGATTATTAAACTGTTAATTACTTTAAGCTTACTCATAAGAAAATTCATATTATTGGATTTAAATAGATTTTAAACTAATCTGGGGCTAGGTGCTAAAGAAAAGCATTACAAAAATAGGATATATTTATCCCTTTAAACTCTATTTATTAGTAATTCAGATCTAATTTGGGATATTTTCTTATTTTTGCAGATAGATAATACGCCGCCGGATTAGTACAAAATATAAAACCTGATTTAGGATAACCCATAAAAACAAATTTGAAAAACATATTATGCTAAAAGGAAACGTATTTATTCTTCTGATAATATTTTCATGTTCAATGTATTCTCAATCAATTCAGAGGAAAAAGCAAACAGTAACAAGCGATTACTCTAAGCCCAATATTAAGATAGGTCATTTTACTACAATTCCTAATGAAATTGATGGCGGAAGTTGCTGCTTCTATTCTTCAATTCAAGACAAAAAGAAAGGAATATATGTTTGCGTAAATGATATGGCAAGTATAGCATATCTATTAATTAACGGGAAAATGGAGAGGTTTACTTTAATTAATATAGATAAGGACAAAATCTATAATTATAGAAATAAACAATATTTACTAAAAATAATAGTTGTAAAGAAGAAAGATACTGATTATGAATCCTATGCTATTGAAGGGAAGATGATAGTCTCTAGCCTTAATAGAAAAGTAGAACTTACATTTATTGGAGATTGTGCTTTATAACATTTTCTTTTAGACTTTAAACCTAAAGAGGCCAACCCGTATCAGAGTTAATAAATTAATCAGTCAGCTAATTATAGGCTTAGAAACATTAGTAGTCAACTGGAATCAGTTTAATCCAAATGAAAGCATAAACTAATGATTTTATAAGGTTAAGTTATTCCAAACATGTACATGTTTGAGTTCAATCATGTACATGATTGGCTTCGAAGATGTACATGTTTATCTCAACTTCCCGCCTATAAATTACTAATAACCCTTTTCTTATCAAATACTTCCAAGTCTGCAAAGCAATAATCCATATCGTTTTATACAGCAATTTCCAGCTAAGCACTTTTCTGAGTAATAAACATGTTTGATTATCAGATAGATATGTTTTGATGTGGTGTAGATGGTGTACATAAATTGTTCTTTTTTCGTTTTGAAAAATAGAATTTTAAAAATTCTGCATTTTGCGGAATTTTCAAAATTTTATTTCTGGAAGCCAAAAAAACTCTTTTTATGTACACCATCTACACCACATTCTTGTTGGATTATAAACTTCTGGTATTTTGATAGTTTTTTAAATGATTGGTAATATGAGCTTTATAAAATAGTAGGTGGCACAGGTGGCAGATAAATAATACTTTTTTCGGTTCTGAAAATAAAATTTTGAAAATTCCGCAATTTGCATAATTTTCAAAATTTTATTTCTAGAGAGCTAAAAAGCTCATTTTTACTGCCACCCGTGCCACCTCTTTAATTATAAAGTGCTGATAATCAGTATTAAGTAAATTCTGGTCTAGCATAATATTGCTCCAATATGCATAAAAGACTGGAATATTTGCGTTTATATAGATAAAGCTATCTGTACTATCTTCAATTTATTAAACGGACAGAGTGTTCATTATCGAACACTCTGTTTTTAATATATATCCTCATTATTAAATAGTTAGCACTTTGGCACGTGCTTTGACTATTATGTTCATATAAAATGTAAACATTCGTATTTTATGGACAGAGAAATTCCAAAAGATGTTCAGCTTAAAGAACGTAGAAAGAAAATAATCAAGTTTTCCTTAATCGGGATAGTTTCAGTAATTCTTATTGTTGCTTTAATCTCTTTTATGCGCGCAGGAGTCGACAGAAAAGATTTGGTCTTTTCTAATGTAGAAAAGGGTACTATAGAGGTGTCTGTGAGTGCATCGGGTAAAGTGGCTCCGGCATTCGAAGAGATAATTAATTCTCCAATAAACTCCCGGATTCTTGAAGTATACAAAAAGGGGGGCGATTCTGTAGATGTAGGTACGCCTATCCTGAAGCTCGATCTTCAAAGTGCAGAGACTGATTATAATAAACTTCTGGATGAAGAACAGATGCGTAAGTATAAGTTGGAACAACTGAAGGTTAATAATAAGACTAAGCTTAGTGATATGAACATGCAGATAAAAGTATCTGCAATGAAGCTTAGCCGCATGAAGGTGGAGCTTCGCAATGAGCATTATCTGGATAGTCTGGGTGCTGGTACAACCGATAAAGTACGCCAAGCTGAGCTTAGCTATAATGTTGCTAAACTAGAACTTGAACAACTGAAACAACAATATAATAATGAATGTCAGATTGCGGCAGCCGAATTGAAAGTTCAGCAACTCGATTTCAATATCTTCCGTAAATCACTGGCCGAAACAAAACGTGTGCTTGATGATGCACGGATACGTTCTCCTAGAAAAGCCATTCTTACTTTTATCAATAATCAAATTGGAGCTCAGATTTCTCAAGGCGGACAGGTGGCTATAATCTCAGATCTATCTCATTTCAAAGTGGAAGGGGAGATTGCCGATACCTATAGTGACCGTGTTAGTGCCGGAGGAAAAGTTATTGTAAAGATTGGAAGCGAACAGCTTGAAGGTACTGTGAGCAGTGTTACTCCACTTTCCAAAAATGGTGTTATTTCTTTTACCGTACAGTTGAAGAATGATCATAGTCCACGCTTGCGTTCCGGATTAAAGACAGATGTATATATAATGAATGCTGTTAAGGAAAACGTATTGCGCATAGCAAATGGTTCTTATTACGCCGGGGCCGGTGAGTACGACTTGTTTGTACAAAACGGAAACAACCTGATGAAGCGTAAAGTTCGCTTGGGGGATAGCAATTTTCAATATGTAGAGGTAATATCCGGACTACAGCCGGGCGATCATGTAGTGGTTAGCGATATGACAAATTACAAGAATAGATCCAAACTGAAGATTAAATAAGAATATGTACAAGCAATATCTGAAACAGTCGTTGCAGTTGCTAAAACAAAACAAATTGTTTAGTAGCATTTATATTATAGGTACCGGATTAGCTATTTCAATGGTGATGATTGTGGCAATTGTCTATTATATTAAGATAACCAATATTTATCCGGAGACCAATCGCGATAGAATGCTGGTTGCAGAGTCCTTAATTGAACGGGATAAAAGTAACACTTTTACTAATAGTTCTTCTTTCTCGTATAGTGCTGTGAAAGAATATTTTTATTCACTAAAATCGGCCGAAGCTGTAACAGCTGTTTTTAGAATATATGGTTTAACTCCTTATATTCAACTTTCAGATAATAAAACACGGGTTCCTGTTCAGGTAAAGTATACGGATAATGCTTATTGGAAAGTCTTTAATTTCTCTTTTGTTGATGGAAAACCTTATTCTCAATCCGATTTTATCTCAGGAATTCATACCATGGTGATATCCGAGTCACTTGCTAAAGAGATTTTTGGATCAGTCAATGCTACAGGTAAAACCTTATCTATGGATTTTACTGAATATCGTATTTCCGGAGTGGTACGTGATGTGTCTTATGCAACACCTGAAACTTTTGCTCAGGCATGGGTTCCATATACTTGCAGAGATGATTTCAAAGCTGGGTTCAATGGTATTAGTGGATTACTGGGCGGCATGAAAGTTTATATATTGTGTCATTCATCTTCCGATGCAGATAAAATATCAAAGGAAGTTTCAGATAAGTTTCAGAGATATACGAATAGTCAAAAGAAAGTTCGCATTGAACTTACAGGTCAGCCTGAATTATATTGGAAAAGCGTATTTCGTACTTGGACAAATGTGCCTCAGAATTGGAAAGAAATCATAAAGAGTTACTCCCTTTTACTTATGCTCTTTTTAATGGTGCCGGCTATAAACCTTTCAAGCATGATATCTTCACGCATGAATGAACGGGTTTCAGAAATAGGAGTACGCAAAGCATTCGGAGCACCAAGGCACTCTTTACTGAATCAAATTTTATTTGAAAACCTTGTTCTGACGTGTCTTGGAGGAATAGCCGGATTGTTGTTTTCATATATTCTAATCCTGTTGGGACACAATTGGTTATTGAGTGTGTTTGATACATGGACTTCTCCATTACCTGAAGGGGTAGAGGTCATTTTTTCCCCTTCAATGCTTATAAATCCTACAATATTTATGGTAACTTTCATAGCTTGTCTGATCTTGAATTTACTGTCAGCTATTTTGCCGGCTTGGATATCATTGCGTAAAAATATTGTTGACTCATTGAATACTAAGAATTAAGGTTATGTATAAACAGATACTAAAACAATTGTGGGCACAACGTCGCTCAAATTCATGGATATTACTAGAGTTAATAGTTGTTACATCTGCTATTTGGTGGGTAATAGATCCTTTGTATGTTATTCGTTGCAATCAAACTATTCCACAAGGATTTGATTGCACAGATGTTTACCGGATTACTTTAGGAGAATTACCTCAAAAATCATCTGCTTATAAAGCGGAAGAATCTGATTCTGTCAATGCTCTGGCTAATTTCAATAGAATAGTAGATAGGATTAAACAGTATCCTGGAGTTGAAGCTTCAGTGGTGATTCGCTATTATTATCCATTTTCCGATAGTAATAGCAGTAGCTCTTATCATTATAAATCTATTGAGGCAAATGCATGGAACATGGGATACTATAGTGCTGGCGATTATTTTCAGGTATTTCGCTATACTTCTGCAGCTGATCATAGCTGGCAAAGTTTGGCAAAGATTAAGGTTAATGCTAATGATGTATTCATCACAAAAGATATTGAGAAGAAAATGTTTGGTAATAGGTCGGCGTTGGGAAAGAAACTCACCGGTGATGATTCCACCAGTGTGTATACGGTAGTTGGTGTTTTGGATTATGTGAAGTTGATTAGTTCAGGGCAACCTCAACCGATTATTATTTCTCCTGAAATGAAAATGAATCAAACATCATCAATAAATGAAGTGAAGATTTTTATCAGAATGAAAAAGGGGACTGCTGAGAAACCTTTTCTGGAAGCATTTAAAAAACAAATGTTTAGCGATCTATCTATAGGTAACTATTATTTGACCGAGATTAATTCTTATGATAGAATTAAAACTGACTTTGAATATTCTCGTGGAATAACAAATGTACTTCGTATAAAAACAGGCTTATGTATATTCTTTTTAGTAAACATTTTACTTGGTGTTATTGGAACCTTCTGGTTAAAATGCAGAACACGCCGTGATGAAATAGGTTTGCGAATGGTTTTGGGCAGTACCCGTGAAGAGTTGCATAAGTTCTTTATAACTGAAGGCTGGTTGCTTACTACTCTAGCATTCATAATAGGGATAATTATTAACCTTCAATTTGTCTATTTAAATGGATTTTACCAAACAGATCAAAACGAAGAAACCGGCATTTCATGGGTTAATAATGCTTTTCTCCATTTTTCTGCAGTTAGCATCATCGTTTATTTATTACTCATGGTTACTGTATTAGTAGCTACATGGTTACCGGTTTCAAATGCATGCAAAGTTTCTCCTGTAGATGTATTAAGAGATGAATAATATAAATAGAAATTAAAACAATAAAATACTTACAATTATGATTAAGCTTACAGAATTAAACAAGATTTATCGTACCGACGAGATTGAAACAGTTGCTTTAGAGAATGTAAATCTGGAAGTACAAAAAGGTGAGTTCCTAAGTATAATGGGACCTTCGGGATGTGGAAAATCTACCCTGCTAAATATTATGGGGTTGCTTGATGCACCAACATCCGGTAAGATAGAGATAAATGGTATTCAAACCATAAATATGAAAGATAAAGAACTAGCTCAGTTCCGTAATCAGAAACTAGGATTTGTTTTCCAGAGTTTTCATCTGATCAATTCATTGAATGTGTTAGATAATGTAGAACTTCCTTTACTCTATAGAAAAGTGTCCTCATCCGAAAGAAGAAAAAGAGCACAAGAGGTATTGGAGAAAGTAGGTTTGAGTCATCGTATGCGCCATTTCCCAACTCAACTCTCAGGAGGTCAGTGCCAGCGTGTGGCAATAGCCCGTGCAATTATTGGTAATCCCGATATTATTCTTGCCGATGAACCTACCGGTAATCTGGATTCTAGAATGGGAGCAGAGGTTATGGATATTTTGCATAAACTGAATAAGGAAGACGGACGTACCATTGTAATGGTTACACATGATGAACGTCAGGCAAAGCAAACCGCACGCACTGTTCGCTTTTTTGATGGACGACAAATACAATAGTGAACTTGTATTCTGTATAGCTTAATGGGTATAATTAATCAATAACAGGTAATAGAATGTATAAACAATATTTAAGTCAGACATTGCACTTGCTGAAGGAGAATAAACTGCTGAGTGCAATTTCTATAATAGGAACTTCACTGGCAATTTGCATGATCATGGTTATTGTGATTGTCTTTCAAGTAAAATCGGCTAACTATGAACCGGAAACTCACCGTGACAGAATGCTTACTGTTAAGTGGGCTGGGGCAGCTACAAAGGGACATCCTGACTGGAGTTCTAATTCGATGATGTCACTAAAAGTAATTAAACAATGTTTTTATCCGTTGAGTAATGTTGAGGCTGTTACCGGAGTAATGCCTTTTCAGCAGAAACTGGCTGGTATTCCTGGTGGAACAACAAACTTTAAATGCGATGTAAGTTATACAGATGCTGCATTTTGGAAAGTATTTGAGTTTTCTTTTTTGAAGGGTGCTCCTTATGTGAAGGAGGAATTTGAAAGTGGAATTAGAAAAACGGTTATTTCAGAAGATGTTGCGCGCAATTTGTATGGTACGACAGATGTTGTAGGAAAGACGATTAGCCTTAGTTCTCAGAATTATACTATTTGTGGAGTTGTGAAGAATGTCTCAACTCTGGCTGAAGCTGCCTATGCTCAGGTATGGGCTCCCTATACAACAAATAATCAATCAGAAAATCTTCAATTCTGTGAAGATCTTCTAGGTGTTTTTAGGTGTTATATTCTTGCTCATAATAGTACAGATTTTGATGATATAAGAAATCAGGTTAATCGTAATGTAAGTGTTTTAAATGCTTCTCAAAAAGAGCAGGTTTTATTATTGCGTGGTCAGCCCGATTCTCAGTTTGTGCAAATGACACGTAAATGGGCAAATGAAGATGCAAAGGTTAAGGAAGCTGTGATTCAATATTCAATTGTACTTACTCTTTTATTATTGGTGCCTGCTATTAACTTATCTGGAATGACACATTCGCGAATGAAAAAGCGCATGTCTGAAATTGGAGTCCGTAAAGCTTTCGGTGCTTCACGAAGAGAACTTCTTGGTCAGGTTTTGTATGAGAACTTTGTTTATACCATCCTGGGTGGAATATTCGGGCTTATTCTATCATACCTGTCGGTAATCTTAATGAAAGCCATGTTGCTGAATAATCTGATGGCTGGTTATTTATCAGGAAGTTCATCACTTAGCGTTTCTATGCTTTTTAAGCCATCGGTTTTTCTCTATGCATTTATATTCTGTTTGTTGCTGAATCTGATAAGTGCCGGTATTCCTGCTTGGAAAGCTTCAAGAATTAAAATTGTTAATGCTTTAAATGATAAATAAGATGATTAAACATATTCTAAAACAAATATGGACTCAACGATTGTCCAATTCATGGTTATGGATCGAATTATTTTTAGTCTCGGTATTTCTATGGTTTATTGTTGATTATGTCTATGTGATTGCAAATATTTATACTACTCCTACAGGATATAATATTGAGCATACATATCAGGTTAATCTGGATCAGTTATTGCCGGGCAGTGATGATTATATTTCTCCAGAAAAGAAAAAAACTACTCTTGGCGAAGATTTGCTTACAGTTGTAAATCGTATCCGAAATTTTCCGGGCATTGAAGCTGTATGTTTATCTCAACACGGAATTCCATACAGTGGGGGCAATGCATATAATAATTTTGTGCTTGATACTGTAGATGTTAATATGCAGAAGCGCTTAGTTACACCTGATTTCTTTCGTGTATTCAGGATAACAACTCCGGAAGGAAAAGTTGATCCTTTGGTGACAGCTTTAAAAAATGAAAATTCATGTGTCGTATCAGCAGAGGCAGAAGAGCGATATCTAAAGAGTGGACGTCCGTTAATTGGAGCCACATTGAATGGAGCCGATTCGTCTAAAGTTAAATTGTATGGCATTTGCTCATCTATTCGTTATAGTGAGTTTTCCAGAAAGAAGGCTAATATATTTATAAAAGTCTCAGATGCAGAAATAGCAAAAGATAATACTCCCAATTTAATTGCCGGAGTAGAAATTTCATTCAGGGTTTCTCCTGAAGCTGATCACGATTTTGTGTCTCATTTCAAGAAAGATATGGCAAAACAATTAAAAATTGACAATCTTTTCTTACTCGATGTTAAACCAATGTCGGATGTGCGTAATACTTTCTTCCTGGCTACCGGCGATTTTAATGAATTGAATACCCGTTTAATTGTTGTAGGCTTCCTGCTTTTAAATATATTCCTCGGGATAATAGGAACATTCTGGTTTCGTACGGCTTACAGAAAATCAGAAATGGGGTTGCGAATGGCTGTTGGATCTACACGTACCAGCTTATTCAGACTACTTATTGCCGAAGGGGTGATATTGCTTACACTAGCCATTATTCCTGCAGGCGTGATATCTTTTAATATTGGAAAAGCCGATTTGGTAGATGTAAATAGAATGGACTTTACGTTTGTGCGATTCATTTGTGGCATGCTTATAACTTATTTGTTAATGGTATTTATGATAATACTGGGTATCTGGTATCCGGCTCGTCAGGCTATGAAGATACAACCGGCGGAAGTTCTTCACGAACAGTAACATGCAGGCGAAGAAATTAAAATATATAAAGAATAGTTTTTGCACGCTTGTACAAAAGAATGCAATCTTCTGTACAAAACAATTTATTCTTTTGTACAGAAGAAATCAATATTTTGTACAAGGATAAAATAAAGTTAGGTTTAATAATTAAAGTATATGGTTTTAGTAGTAATATTAGTCATTATTCTTTCTGCCATCTCCTGTGAGGCAAACGCGCAGAAACAGTTATCGCTTGATGATGCAATATCTCTGGCAAGAGTGCAAAGTGTGGATGCTGCTGTATCACTTAATGAACTGAAAACAGCTTATTGGGAATATCGTACGCATAAAGCCGATATGCTTCCTGAGGTTAACTTTTCCGGAACTCTTCCTTCTTACAACAAGAGTTACAGTTCTTATCAGGAAAGTGATGGGTCGTATACTTTTGTGCCTAGTAATTACCTTGATCTTTCAGGGAAGTTGTCCGTTGACCAGAATATATGGCTCACAGGTGGTAAACTTTCTTTGACTTCTTCTCTCGATTATCTGAAGCAACTAAGTTCCGGAGGCACGCATCAATACATGAGTGTGCCTGTTGGTCTGACGCTTACTCAGCCTATATTTAATGTGAACAACCTTAAATGGAAAAGGAAGATAGAACCGGTAAGATATGCTGAAGCCAAAGCTGCTTATATAGAGAGCACCGAGAAAGTAACAATGAAGACCATTACAGATTTCTTTGAACTTATTTTGGCTCAGGAAAACCTGAAGATTGCCCGCCAGAATCTTCAGAATGCCGATAAATTGTATGAAATAGCTAAAGCAAAGCGAACAATGGGGCAGATTTCGGAGAATGAGGTGTTGCAACTAAAACTTGCGGCTCTGAAGGCAAAAGGTAGCGTTACGGATATGGAAAGTAATCTGAACGCAAAGATGTTTCAGCTTCGTTCGTTTCTTGGCTTGAGCGAACAGGATAACATAGAACCCGAAATTCCTTCAACCGTTCCGGTTATGCATGTAGACTATCAGGCTGTGCTTGGGAAGGCGCATGAGAATAATTCGTTTGCGAAAAACATAAGAAGGCGACAACTGGAGGCCGATTATAATGTGGCATCGGCTAAAGGCGCTTTGCGGAGTATTGACCTTTACGCTTCGGTAGGATATACGGGGTTGAATAATAGTTTCAATTCTTCTTATCAGGATTTAATGAATAATCAGATTGTGTCGGTTGGCGTTAAGATTCCTATTCTCGACTGGGGGAAGCGCCGTGGAAAGGTTAAGGTGGCCGAAAGTAACAGGGAGGTTATTGAATCGAAGATTAAACAGGAACAGATGGATTTTAATCAGGATATTTTCTTGCTGGTTGAGCATTTTAATAATCAGGCAATGCAGTTGAATATTGCTTCTGAAGCCGATGATATAGCGCAGCAACGTTACAAAACGTCAATAGAAACCTTCCTTATTGGCAAAATTAATACGCTCGATCTTAATGATGCGCAGACAAGTAAGGATGATGCTAAACAAAAGCACATTTCCGAGCTTTATAAGTACTGGTATTATTACTATCAGATACGCAGTCTCACCTTGTTCGATTTTCAAAAGAATACAACTCTTGATGCAGAATTTGCCGAGATTGTGAAAAAATAATGATTATATTTGCAAAAACTCATTGAAACATGATTTTAATAATAGACGATGATCAGGCTGTTCGTTCCTCATTAACTTTCCTTCTGAAAAGGGTAGGCTATGAAGCTGAAGCTGTTTCTAATCCGAAAGCCGCCATAGAAATTGTACGTTCTGTTGCTCCGGAACTGATACTGATGGATATGAATTTTTCTCTGACAACCACCGGAGAAGAAGGATTGATTTTACTTAAACAAGTAAAGATATTCTGTCCGGATGTTCCCGTAATACTTATGACTGCCTGGGGCTCTATCGCTCTGGCTGTTCAGGGAATGCAGACCGGGGCTTTCGATTTCATAACTAAGCCTTGGAACAATGAAATGCTGCTTAAGTCAATCCGTACTGCACTCGATCTTTACGCCCAGAAACAAGAAGTGCCTCAGGTAATGAACCGTACAGAAATGGATGGTAAATTCCGCTTTGATAAAATTGTGGGTAAATCGCCTGCTTTGATGGGAGTTCTAAATACTGTAAGCCGTATTGCCCGTACAAATGCATCGGTGCTTATAACCGGCGAGAGTGGTACGGGAAAGGAACTTATTGCTGAGGCTATTCACATGAATAGTACCCGTGCAAAGGAACCATTTGTTAAGGTCAATCTGGGAGGAATCTCTCAAAGCTTGTTTGAAAGTGAGATGTTTGGGCACAAGAAAGGGGCATTTACTGATGCTTCATCGGACAGAACCGGACGTTTTGAAATGGCAAATAAGGGAACTATCTTCTTAGACGAAATAGGTGATCTGGATATGTCATGTCAGGTAAAGCTTCTGCGTGTATTGCAAGACCAAACGTTTGAGGTGCTCGGCGATAGTCGTCCGCGTAAAGTAGATGTGCGTGTGGTTAGTGCCACAAATTGCGATCTGCGTAGTATGGTTGGTGAACGCACTTTCCGAGAAGACCTTTTCTATCGTATCAATCTTATTACTGTACACTTGCCTTCTTTGAGGGAGCGGAAGGATGATATACCTTTGCTTGCCCGTCATTTTGCCGATATGCAAGCAAAACAGAATTTTATGGCTCCGGTTAAATTTTCTTCAGAAGCTCTTTCTTTTTTGCAATCTCTTCCTTATCCGGGAAATATCCGTGAGCTGAAGAATCTGGTAGAACGTACTATTCTGGTAAGTGGAAAGGAAGTACTCGAAGCGTCCGACTTTGAAGGGCAGTATCAGCGACGAGACGATCTGAAATCTGTAATAAAGCCTGGAATGACATTGGATGAAATAGAAAGACAAACCATTCTTCAGGCTCTCGACTTACAGAACGGTAATATTTCTCAGGTTGCATTGTCATTAGGAATTAGCAGGGCGGCTCTTTATCGCCGACTGGAAAAATATGGAATAAATTATTAGTCGGAGTATGAAAGTTAAAAGCCTCTTCTGGATATTTGCATTTTTACTGCTGGTAATTCTTTCTTTGCTGACAAGTATTGTTGTTCAGAAAGAATCATGGATGTTCTATCTGGTAGAAAGTCTTATTGTGATTGCTATATTTCTACTCATTATTTTCTATAAAAAAATAGTAAAGCCTCTCAATACGATTGGCAATGGTATGGATTTACTTAAAGAACAAGACTTTAGCTCACGCCTTAGTCCGGTGGGGCAATTTGAAGCAGACAGGGTAGTGAATATCTTTAACCGGATGATGGAGCAGTTGAAGAATGAACGTCTCCGCCTTAGGGAACAGAATAATTTCCTCGACTTGCTTATCAAAGCCTCTCCGATGGGAGTAATAATCCTCAATTTTGATGAAAAAATAACTTCTCTGAATCCCGCTGCTATAAAAGTTCTTGGCATTCATTCTGTGGAAGAGGTCGTCAATAAAAAACTTCAGGATATTGATTCACTATTGGCTGAAGAGCTGACTACATTGTCTTTTAATGATATTCGCACTGTGCAGCTGAATGATTCGAATATATACAAATGTACTTACTCTTCTTTTATTGATCAGGGATTTCAGCATCCTTTTATATTGATTGAGAGTCTGACTGACGAGGTGATGAAAGCCGAGAAAAAGGCTTATGAGAAAGTTATCCGTATGATTGCACATGAGGTGAATAACACAACAGCCGGCATTACTTCTACATTAGACACAGTGGAATCTACCTTGACCGAAGTTGAGAATACGGAAGATATTCGTGAGGTGATGCGGGTATGTATTGACCGATGCTTTAGCATGAGTCGTTTTATAACCAACTTTGCAGATGTAGTAAAGATCCCCGAACCCGATCTACGTAAACAGGATTTGAATACGCTGGTTAATTCTTGCAAAATGTTCATGGAAAATATCTGTTATAATCGTGAAATATCTATTTCTCTTCGTCTTTCAGAGAGTCTGAATGAGGTTATGATAGATGCTTGTCTGTTTGAACAAGCTCTGGTTAACATCATTAAAAATTCGGCAGAGAGTATAGAGCATAATGGTGAAATAACAATCTCCACAACCAATAATCCGGTATGTCTCGAAGTAGCTGATAACGGGAAAGGCATTAGCAAAGAAACTGCAGCAAAACTCTTTAGCCCATTCTTTTCAACCAAGCCTGGAGGGCAGGGTATAGGCTTGATATTTATTCGTGAAGTGCTCGTTAAACATGGTTGCACTTTTTCTCTACGAACTTATGATGACGGATTTACCCGTTTTCGTATTTTATTTAGATAAATCCGTTATCATAGATAGGTTTTATACGTAGTAGTTGATAACTACCCGGCTTTCTCTGAAAAGCAAAAAAAGAGGCTAACACTAATAAGGTAGCCTCTTTCTTTTTATTTAATTTCGATTTCTTCCTGCATATCAATCTCTTCGCCATTTGAATCATAGAATTTGTATTCCAGAAAGGCTAGTTTTTGATTAGGGATAATCTTAATTCCAAATCCGTATTTTATTTGCCATTTATGTTTTAAGGAGATAAGTCCTTGATTCACATAGGCTGTGATATACGGGTGGATGTGAAGTGTGAATTTCTTTACCTTTAATTTATTTACCAGGTAATCAATTTTATTCTCTAAAGAATCTGTAAACAGAATGGAAGGCTTTATTGTTCCTTTACCAAAACAGGCTGGGCAAATTTCACTCGTATTTACATCCATAGCCGGACGAACTCGTTGACGGGTTATCTGCATCAGCCCGAACTTGCTAAGTGGTAAAATGTTATGCTTAGCTCTGTCGAGCTGCATATTTGCACACATCCTTTCGTAAAGCTTCTGTCTGTTTTCTGCCTCATTCATATCTATAAAATCGATAACAATAATTCCTCCCATATCACGAAGACGGAGTTGTCTTGCTATCTCATCGGCTGCACCCAGGTTTACTTCTAAAGCATTTCCTTCCTGGCTATTTGTGCCTTTAGCACGGTTACCACTATTAACATCAACCACATGAAGGGCTTCAGTATGTTCGATAATAAGGTATGCGCCACTTTTATAAGATATGGTTTTTCCAAAAGATGATTTAATCTGTTTGGTAATGCCGAAATTGTCATAAATAGGAAGCTGTCCTTTGTACAACTTTACAATTTCGGTTCTCTCTGGAGCAATGAGGGTAACATAATCCTTTATTTCTTCGAAAACATCTTTATCATTTATATAAATGTTTTCGTAAGAAGGGTTAAACAAATCACGCAACAATGCAACTGTTCGGCTGGTTTCCTCGTAAACGAGAGTTGGAAACTTTGTAGCCTTCTGAACTTTAGTTATGCTTTCTTCCCAATGTTTTAAGAGAACTTTAAGTTCTCCATCAAGCTCTGCCACTCTTTTACCTTCAGCTACCGTACGAACAATAACACCAAAGTTTTTTGGCTTTATGCTCTGTAAAAGCTGTTTCAGGCGGGCACGTTCCTCGCTTGATTTAATTTTTTGTGATACCGAAACCTTGTCATTAAAGGGGATAAGCACTAAATATCTTCCAGCAAAGGAAATTTCGGCTGTTAATCTTGGCCCTTTAGTTGAAATAGGCTCCTTTACAATTTGAACAACAATTTCCTGTCCTACTTTTAGTGTATTAGAGATAGTTCCCTCTTTTTCTATATCAGGAAGGATAGTTGCTTTTGTAATGGGATTAAGCTTCTTTCTGTCGCTTAACGTTTGTTTAACGTACTTTTGTAGAGAATTAAATTGAGGACCTAAATCTAAATAATGAAGAAAAGCATCTTTTTCGTAACCTACATCCACGAAGCAAGCATTTAAACCAGGCATTAATTTCTTTACGCGGCCTAAATACATATTTCCCACGGAGAAAGAAAGATTTCTTCCTTCACTTTGAAGTTCCACTAAACTCTTGTTCTCAAGAAGTGCAATGGAAATCTCTTTGGGTTGTACGTCTACTACCAGTTCGCTTGTCACAATATGTTTCTTTATTAATTTAAGTGATGAACAGTAAAACATAGTTTATTGTTCATTGAAGTTCCTCTTTACACAAAGAACAAACTTCAAGACATTTGTCTTTACAAGTTTGTTCTTTATTTTCTGTCATGCAGACTAAAAATTATTTCTTGCTTTTATGTCTGTTCTTTCTTAGTCTTTTTTTACGCTTGTGAGTCGACATTTTATGTCTTTTTTTCTTCTTTCCGCTTGGCATAGCTTCAAAATTTTATGGTTAATACTCTTGTTAATTATTTTTTTACTGCAATAGTAAATGTCTTTGCAGGTTTAAACGACGGAATGTTATGTTCCGGAATAATGATAGTTGTATTCTTTGAAATATTACGAGCAGTTTTTTGAGCTCTTTTCTTAACTACAAAACTACCAAAACCACGTAAATAAACGTTGTCCTCACTTGACAAGGACTCTTTTACTGTATCCATGAATGCTTCTACTGTTGTAAGCACTGTAGTTTTATCAATTCCTGTGTTTTTAGCAATCTCGTTTACAATATCTGCTTTTGTCATTTTTAAAAAATCTATGTTATTCGTACTTCTAATTTTTTGGAATGCAAATATATAGCTTTTTAGGTTCTCAAAAAAATATATGCTTAAGATTTTTATAAAAAAGTAAGTTGTTTATCGTTTATTGCTTTACTTTTGCGAAAAAGGTGTTATTTCGATTTAAAAATGGGCAAATTTAGCGATAAAATTATAGTTTGGTATGAAGCTAATAAGCGGATATTACCTTGGCGTGAAACATCAGATCCTTATCTGATTTGGATTTCAGAAATTATACTGCAACAAACTCGTGTTGCTCAGGGATATGATTATTTTCTAAGGTTTGTAGAGAGATTTCCAACAGTAAAATCATTAGCTGAAGCTGATGAAGACGAAGTCTTAAAATACTGGCAGGGTTTGGGATATTATTCTCGTGCACGCAATTTACATGCAGCTGCAAAAAGTATCAATGGAGATTTTCCTGATACTTATTCTGATATTTTGGCTCTTAAGGGAGTAGGAGAGTATACGGCTGCGGCAATCTGCTCTTTTGCTTATAATTTGCCTTATGCTGTTGTGGACGGAAATGTGTACCGGGTATTGTCTCGTTATTTGGGTATTCAGACTCCTATAGATTCTACCGAAGGTAAGAAGTTGTTTGCTTCACTGGCTGCTGAGTTTCTCGATAAATCAAAACCGGGAATTTATAATCAGGCTATAATGGATTTTGGTGCATTGCAATGTTCTCCGGCTGCTCCAGGATGTTTATCTTGTCCGTTGTCCGACTCTTGTATGGCTTTAAAGGATAATTTAGTAAGTGTATTACCTGTAAAACAAAACAAGACAAAAACAACCAACAGATATTTTAATTATATATATGTACGCATGGGCGCGTATACCTTTTTAAATAAGCGTAGTGAAAATGATATTTGGAAGAATTTGTTTGAATTTCCATTAGTTGAAACAGATAAGTCGCTCGGAGATGAAGAGTTGTTTGCCTTACCGGAATTTCAGCAGTTATTTGCTTCGAATGAAAAGCCTGTTATTCGTTGTTTAAGCAAGAATGTGAAACATGTACTTTCTCACAGAGTAATATATACTAATTTTTATGAAGTTATTTTACCAGATGATTCAACTTCTTTTTCTTCATACATAAAGGTTTTAATAGCAGATATTGATAAGTATGCGGTCTCTCGTTTGATACACAGCTTCTTAGAGAAATATTTATAAATTAATTACTTTATACTTGCTTAATGTTGTATTTCTGATTATTTTTGAAGGCAAAATGATTAATATATAATTAAAATAACAAATTTTTATGTCTGTAAATAAAGTGATATTGATTGGAAATGTTGGGAAAGATCCTGATGTTAGATACTTGGATAGTGGCGTAGCAGTAGCAAACTTTACATTGGCAACTTCAGATAAAGGATATACTTTGGCCAATGGCACACAAGTTCCTGAAAGAACTGAATGGCATAATATTGTTTTATGGAGAGGATTGGCTGAAGTAGCCGAAAAATACGTTCATAAAGGTGATAAATTATATATTGAAGGGAAAATCAGAACTCGTTCTTATGACGATCCAAGTGGAGCAAAACGATATATTACTGAGATTTTTGCAGATGCAATGGAAATGCTGACTCCTAAGGGAGGTAATCAGTCTTATGCACCTCAGCAGGCACAGCCTCAGAGTGCGCCGGTGCAATCTCAGCCTGTTTCCCAGGATAATCCAACAGATGATTTACCCTTTTAATTGAGAAATTATGAATTGTGTAATATGAATCAGATGGTATGCTGTCTGTTCATATTGCATAAATTATATTCATAATTCGAACAAGATGTCTAACTAAAATTAAATTCTTTGGACCCGGATACGTTTTTATGCCAATTGGCAACTGTTTTTAGCGGTGTAACCGTAAACTCTTCCTCTTTTTTTGCAGAAATAGCGTTACTATCAGCTATTCTGTTATTGTTTATTTCGGGCTTTACTTCTGCTTCAGAGATAGCCTTTTTTTCTCTTTCAACATCCGATTTGAATAGTATTGGATTGCGTAATAACCTTTCTGATAGAAATATCCATTTTCTTCTTGAGAAATCCGATCGTTTGTTGGCTACAATCCATGTAACTAAAATGATTGTCAACGTAGCAATAATTATGCTATGTAATGCATTTTTCTTGGACGTTTTTAGTCATGGAGGTTCATCCTGGGCAGGAGTTTTAATCCTTACTTTTGCATTAACTATTGTCCTGTTGCTTTTTGGAGAGATAATATCTAAAATTTATTCAGTGCAACGTACGCTTTCCTTTTGTAGGTTTGCGGCTCCAATTATAACAGTTCTTGAATATCTGTTCCTGCCAATTGTATTAATAATGATTCGCTCTAATAATTATACTAATAAATATCTGGCAAGAAAAAGTTATAGTTTGTCGGTTGATGAATTGTCTCATGCACTGGAACTCACAGATAAAGAGGATTTATCAGACGAAAAGCAGATATTGGAAGGAATTATCCGTTTTGGTGGTGAAACGGCAAAAGAGATTATGACCTCACGTTTAGATGTGGTTGATTTGAGTATAAAGGCGACTTATAAAGAGGTGTTGCAGTGTATTATTGAGAATGCTTATTCACGTATTCCTGTATATTCCGGATCGAGAGATAATATTAAAGGGATACTTTATATAAAAGACCTACTGCCTCATTTGAATAAAGCTGATAATTTTCGTTGGCAGTCGCTTATCCGTCCGGCTTATTTTGTGCCGGAAACAAAAATGATTGATGATTTGCTGAGAGACTTTCAAGCAAACAAAATTCATATTGCTATTGTTGTGGATGAATTTGGTGGAACCTCCGGTATTGTTACTATGGAAGATATTATAGAAGAAATAGTTGGCGAGATACGCGATGAATATGATGAAGAGGAAAATACATTCGTTAAACTGAATGATAATTGTTATGTTTTTGAAGCGAAAACCCAGCTCACGGATTTCTACAAAATAGCCAATATAAATAATGTTGCATTTGAACAAATTGCCGGAGATGCTGATACTCTTGCCGGTTTACTGTTGGAAATAAAAGGTGAATTTCCGGCATTGCATGAAGTTATAAGTTATAATGGTTACGATTTTGAAGTGTTGAAGATGGATGAACGTCGTATTCTAAAGGTTAAATTTACTATCCATGAAGAGGCAGCGGACTTATAAAATTTTTATGGGGATTTATATTCTGCTGTTATTGCTTTTGGTAATGATGGCTTGTTCGTTTCCTGCATCCGGAAAGAAGGTGAAGGCGAATTCTAAATTGAATTTCCCGAAAGCAGTGTACGCTTCTACTACAGATTCTTTGCCATTTACTTTTGATTTGTCTAATCAGGCAAAGTTTACCTGGCAGAAGAATAAACCGGGCGAGTATTTCTGTAATGTAATTTATCCTTCTCTGAATGCGCAGTTATACTGTACTTATCATGCCATAACCTCTGATAAATTCCGGGATTTTGCAGAAGAAAGCCGGAAAATGGTTTATCAGCATTCAACAGTGGCTACCGGAATTAATGAAAAGAGATATGATAATGATTTGTCTCATGTACATGGAATATTATATGATATTCAAGGTAATGTTGCAACTCCTGTTCAGATAGCTTTAACGGATAGTACTTACTATTTCTTTAATGCTTCGCTCTACTTTAATATGACACCTAATGTTGATTCTATTGCACCGGCATTGAACTATATTCGTAAAGACATTATTCGTATTATGGAATCGTTTAAAGTAAAATCTCATTAGTCATGGCAGTTTTTGAAACACATATTGAGGCTGATTACAGATGGGGCATCTGGAAAATGGAAGAAACGGAAGATGATTTGCTTTCGCTTTTTTTCGATCCATCTCAAATAAAGGAAAAGATGCAGCATTTATCTGCCAAAGGAAGACGTTTGGAATGGCTTTCTGTCCGTGCTCTCTTGAAAAGTCTTTGTGGAGAAGAGAAGCAAATTGAATATTATCCATCTGGTATGCCTTATTTGTCGGATCAATCTTTTTATATCAGTATTTCTCATACTCGTGGATATGTGGCGGTTATATTGAGTGCTCAAAAGAAAGTTGGAATAGATATTGAGCAGTATGGAGAAAGGATTCTTAAACTTGGTGCAAAGTTCCTGAGCGAACAGGAAATGAAGGCCGTTAATCCAGATAATAAAGTTTATCACCTGCTATTGTACTGGTCGGGAAAAGAAACTGTTTTCAAAGTACTTGGCGAACAGGTGGCCGACTTTAAAAAGTATTTGCTGATTGAACCTTTTATTCCGGAAGAGAAAGGTCTGTTTAATGCGAAGGAATTAAAGACAGATGCTCAGCAAAGTTTCCTTGTTTATTATCAAACTCACCCTGATTTTGTGATTACCTGGTGTTGATGGTTAATAGCTTTTAGTCAGAATTGATGATTCACCACTTTGTGTAGGATGAAGATCTTCTACTCCGGAAACTTCTGTCGATATTTCTCCTACAACCGTGTCTAAGTGTTGATTGACGGCACTGTATATTCTTATAAAATCGACACCTTTTACTGTAACACTATTACCATTCTTGTCTACAGCCCAATCGAACTTCAACTTGCAACCATCTGAAGTGTTTGAGTAGTTGTCGGCATATCCATAACTGTAAGATGCCATAATCCATTTTCCTAGTGAGGAACTATATACTCCGTTATTTGGAAGGCGGCAACCGTTGAAGGTCATTATTTCTCCGCTAATCCATTGCGGATAATAAGCTTGTGTGTGATAGGAGTTATGCAAAACATATCCTTCCTTGTTCTGATTATCTGTCCAGCGTACATTATCTGTTGAACCGCTAGGCTTATAATATTTAATTTCGTAATTGTGAATGGTCGATGCATTGCTGTATTCCGAACCTTTCAGTTCGTACCATTCATCATTAGGTAATCCGTCCTTATTTGTGTCCGCAGAAACAAGGACGATGCCCGGCTCAGCACTGCCATCGAATGCATTTCCCAGCACTTTTATATCATATTCTCCCGAAACATTGGCAATGGTATGATCAAAGCCTACGGTTATGTATCCACCGAATGCTCCGAGTGATACTGCATAATCTTTATTGAAATAGTCCAGACACTTAGCGCACATTGAAGTAGCATTGTCGCCGCTAGTATATTCGGGAAGTATATTCACGAATTGTCCCGGTGCAGGAACATATTCAAGTACTTTTGTAACGTATGAACTCTTACTGCCATCTGTAGGATCTGATGGCTGATTGGTACTTTGACTACTTGTAAATACAATAGAGTTTGGGTTAATGCCTTTTGCATCTATAGTAAACTTGTGCACTCCATTTTTATTGAAGCAAACAATACTACCATTGATTACATAGTTCTGAGCATCGCAGATGTAAACATCTCCGTTTGCAGGATTCACCTCAATGTTATATGTGCGGGTAATCTGGGTTCCGTCCTTAATAAAATTATCATCAATAATTTCTCCTGTACGGGTATCCATAACCTTGATGGATTCTACGTTTGAGCTGTAACTGTACAGATATGCCAGATGCCCGTATATAGTGAAGCTTACGACAGATAAATCGTAGGTTTTAATCAATTTATCCGTTTCACTGTCAATGCGATGGAGCTTACAATCGTAATCCCCGATAGTGTAATTATATGATTCGCGGGAAACCACATAAACGTTTCCGGCTTCGTCGGAAAGGATTGTACCTAAGTTATTGCGGACAGTTATTTTCTTTGTTTCGGTAAAAGTTTTCGTGTCTATTACAGAGACTGTATTATCAAGATTCGTTTCATTCAGTCCGCCGGAGTTGGCAACATAAAGTTTTCCATTAGCCACACAGATACCATCGGGATTGCGTCCCACTTTTACAATTCCGTCAACTTGAAGTGTCGTTGTATCAATACGTGCCACTGTGCCGTCGAAGTTACAGATATATGCTTTGTCTTTGTAAAAAGCAAAGTAGCGAGGCTGACGAGCTACTCCATTTTCATTGAATAAAGGAATTTGTTTCTGAGAAACTCCCGTTGATATATTTAATACCTCAATTTGGCTGGAAACATTAACTGCACAGTAAAGTTTGGATCCATAGCGTTGCAAATCATTTGCCGTATCACCCAGCTTTCTGCCATTTGCCATTTTAAAATAATCATAGCTGGTTTTATCAGTTCCTTTCTTATCCGAATCCTGAAAAGAGAGCATTTCGCTTTTATTAAAATCGTAGTAAGAGAGTGTACTATTGTTCATGTTAAACAGTCCTTCACAAAGAATATACATTCCTGCTGTTTCTGTTTCTGCGGGATGATCTCCGGTGTCTTGCAGCACGATAGTATCGTCACATGCGCTGAACATTAATGTGAGAACCAGGATAATATATAATATTTTGTTTTTCATATCAATAAATAATTCGGATACTACCCCTGAACTGTCTGCCGGGCATTGGATAATTTTGTACTATCTCATATTCTTTATCAAAAAGATTAAGTACTTCTGCCTGAGCTGAAATGCTGAATCTTTTTAGTTTAAAAGTTCTCCATGCAGATGCACTGTGTTCTGTGTAACCATCTAACCGATATTCGGGTGCGTTATACTGGTTTGAGAAACGTTCACCCGAAGTCATTACTGTGTATGACAGGTTAATCCATGGAGTCTCAAAGCCAAGTCGGGCAGATCCTGAATGACGAGGTGTATAAGGAATCTGATGATTATACGTTACTTTATTGGGCATGTTGTACTTATCTGTTTTATCCATTGCCCTTTGGTAGGTATAATTTCCGGTAGCTGTGAGCTTCATTTTGCTGTTAAGGCTGAATGCTGTTTCAAGATTTGTCTCCATTCCCCGAATATCAACCCTTCCAATGTTTTGCATACTCCAGACAAAAAGATTCTTGGATGGTACGGCTACTATCTTGTTACTAACTCTGTTATAGAATCCATCTACAGATAAAGAGATAAATGGAATTATGTGATTGATGTTCTTTATCCAGTTTACTCCGGCACTATATTCGCTCGCCTGTTCGGGCTTGAGAGATCGTGTACCTATTGTTCCATAATATAAATCATTGAACGTAGGCAGACGGAAAATATCTTTATAGAGTAATCTTAATCTCAGATTCTCGTTTTTAATTGGCTGATAAGAGACGCTGACAGAAGGAGAGAAGCGGTTGCGATTGTCGGCAGCAGTTCCTGTTCTTACCGATTCTCGGGTTAAAGTAGAAAGAATGTGTGCAGTTGCTGTGAAGCGATTATTTACATACTTGGCAGCAAAAGCATTTAGTAAAGTAAAGCGGGTAGGGTAGACAAAGTTTGCCATATCTGCCCTCATGGTATTTATGCTACCATCATTTGCCAAAGAGAAAGAAAGCATTGGGCTTGGGCGGTACATTACAGTGCCCGAAAGGTAATATTCGTTTTGGTAATAGTTGTTTTCTGTTGCGGCGTTATAAGTTGCATTATCCGGATTGCTGTACTTATTATATCCCCAGTTAAACTTTCCGTTCATTAAAAGACTCCATCTGTCGGAGAATTTATTTTCATAATTAGCCTGAGCAAAGAAGTTGTTGTCTTTCAACCTTTCTGTTGCCCGCGAATTATATAGTTTGTTAGAAGGAAGTCCTCTGTCTGAAAAGTAATAGTAAGCCTTCACACTCGCTTTTTCGTGGTTGCTGAAATGCGCAAACAAATTAGCTTCTGTCTTTACTGTTTCTATATCAGAGTTTAAGCGTTTCAGTCTTTCGGTTGCAGTTCCGTTAAGCTGAGTGTAAGGATAGTCTCCATCTGCCCGCATGTAATCTACATTTACAGACGAAGAAAATATTTTGTTCCATTGATGGTTCAGATTAAGGCCGGGATTTAGTAAGCCAAAACTTCCACCTTTAAGAGTAACGCTGACATTTGTCTTTTTTTTGTTGAATATGGGAGCCGGACTCTTAATATTTAGAACACTAGCAGCCGAGAAAAGACGTGCCGACTGAAATATGTTATCATCTTGTCCGCTTAGTAAGCTTATTTCCTCTACATTGTCGAGAGTGAGTTTCCCTAAATCAATCTGTCCGGTTTGAGAATCGTTAATCGTAATTCCGTCGTAAACTACAGCTGTGTGGTTTGCTCCCAGACTACGAACCGATATTGTTTTTAGTCCGCCAATGCCTCCATAATCCTTCACAACTACTCCGCTGAAGAATTTCACGGCATCCGATACCAAAAGTGAACCAGACTGTTTTAATTTGTTAGCATCTAACACCTGAAGAGGAGTCGTAGAACGAAACTCCTTCTCCTTTTTACTCTCTTTTATAACTACTTCGCCCAATGTATGAACACGGGCAGAATCTGCTTTCTGCGCCCAAACAAGCGGACAGGCGCAGAAAGAGATTGCTAAAGAGAGAATAATGCTTCGAGTGTTAGACATCTATAAGTAAAGTAATTAAAGCTCGATTGTAAATCCATCCATACAGAAATATGCAGGAGTATTCATACCATATTGTCCATTGTCGGTAGAAGTCATGCTAAATTTAACTTCAGCAGCCTGACCAAGAGCAGAAAGATCAACCCAAGTCCACTGATCTATCAAAATCTTTTTCCCATCGCGGTAATCAGCAAGGTAAAAATCTACAGTACCAGTAGTGTTTCCTTTTGCATCCAAACCTGTAACAGTCAGTTTAAACCAGTCGCCATCAACAAACTTCTTGGCATAAGAATCGCCTTTCTGCATAGATAGATATGCGTAAGTGCTGTTTGTTACATACATTCCTTTTATAGTGTGACTTAAATTGCCAGCAAAATGAAATTTATCTGTAGAGTATGCACTTGGATTAACAGTCATATAAGTTGCACTTAGTTTTCCTGTACCTGTAATTGCACTGTTGTTGGTATATCCTGTAGTTGTTTTATCTGTTTTATTAGTATAAGTAAATCCGCCACCAAAAGATGAATAGTTTGTTACATAACTATCAAAAACAAAATATCCGGTTTGATCTACAAATGTATTCTTGT
>Ga0183099_1000244_pt1 | contig 45542 bp, 39 predicted proteins | sample Biomet1_FD_127788 | JGI IMG/M metagenome (GOLD analysis project Ga0183099, IMG submission 127788) | Microbial communities from bioreactor (seeded with anoxic lake sediment) at LBNL, California, USA - Biofuel metagenome 1 | ecosystem: Engineered > Bioreactor > Anaerobic > Unclassified ... | reverse complement strand
AGTTGAATCTCCGGAAAACTCAATTGTACTTTCGGGCACAGTCAATACTTTTCCTACACGTTCAAGTACAATTTCAGCATTTGCGCTATAGCCTGAACGGATCTTCACATCAGGTGAAGCATTGATAGCTGCTTTAATTTCAAAAAGATTCGCACCATTCTCTGTTACTCCCTTTGGAGAAATATATTCCAGCTTAGCATCAAACTTCAGATTCTGCAAAGCACCAATTGTTAGTTTAATTGGCATTCCTTCTTGTATACGGCCAACTTCTGTTTCGTCTATTTTTCCTTTAAAGATAAGGTCCTTCATGTTGGCAACAGTGGCAATAGTGGTACCATCATTAAATGTATTACTCATAATAACCGAGTTTCCTTTTTTAATAGGTATATCAAGAATCAATCCGTCAATAGTAGAACGTATCATTGTATTACTGTAAGTAGCAGAGTTTTTGGTAATACCTTCCTTCACAATATCAAGGTTGTCTTTGGAAGTTGAAACTTCTTCTTTGGCAGTTTTCATTGACACCTCACTCTTTTCAAACTCTTCTTTGCTGATTAACTTATCTTTAAACAGACTTTTCTGACGGTCATATTCCTGTAAAGCTTGCTTGTAGTTGATGTTTGCAATACGAACGCGGCTCTCGGCAGAGTTCAATTGTCCCAATTCCGGAATAACCTTTACCTTAGCAATCACCTCTCCCTTCTTTACAGACTGACCGGCTTGTTTGTAGACTTCAGCCACAATACCAGAAATCTGAGGTTTAATAAGAATCTCGTCACGAGGTTCTACTTTACCTGTAGCTACGGTACTTTTTTCAATATCGGCAACCTTTGGAGTTACAATCTCATACTTTATTTCCTTTGGCTGAGACTTAACATAAAGAAAAGCGAATGTGCTGATAAAAATGGCAGCTACAACCACTATTAAAAAGATTCTGATGTACTTTTTCATACTATTTATTATTTCTATAGTTATTATCGTTTTTATTAAATTCTATTCATCACGCATAGCATCAATAGGCTTTATTGACATAGCCCTGTAAGCAGGCGCCAGTCCGGCAAACAATCCCAGAGAGAGTAACAGAAGTGCCATTCCTATTGCCGTCCAGAAAGAAACCTGAAAGTAAGCAACTGTTCCGCTGGCTGTAACTCCTACCTCGGCAACCTGAAGAATCAGTACGGCAAATGAGATACCTGTTAGTCCGGCAATGGATGTTAGCACCATACTTTCCGAAAGAATCTGTTGCATAATCTCACGAGGGCGAGCACCAATAGCCCGGCGAATACCAATTTCCACAGTCCTTTCACGAACAGTAACCATCATAATGTTACTCACACCTATAGCACCGGCCAATAACGTTCCTAATCCAACAAGCCATACAAGCATCCTGATACCTGTAAACAAGCTATCCACCATCTTAAACATCTCTTCCATATTCAGAACCATCACAGCCTGAGGATCTTTGGGCGATATCAGGTGATTAGACTTTATCAGCTTCTGTATTTTGGGTTCTAAAGAACTTACTGTTACACCATGCTTAGCCGTTAAACAGATTATATGAACTGTCTTTCCCATATTGTAAGCTTGCTGCATAGTGGCAAAAGGAATATTTACCATCTCTTCACTTGACCCGCCAATATTGATATTACTCACTCCTGAGCAGACACCTACAACCTGGTAATAGATTCCATCCACACGGATATACTGTCCACAAGGATCCTGCCCTTTTTTAAAGAGAGTTTCATAGATACGGGTACCAATAGTACAGACCTTACGTTGTTCGCTTATGTCTACATCATTAATAAAGCGTCCGTACATCATTGTTTGTTTCTCTATTCTATCGTATGATGGATATACACCCTTGGCAACAAACGTGCCCTTTTTATCGCCACGAACGATATTAGCTCCCCATCGGAAAAGGTTAGGAGTTATATCTTCAATATCAGAAATACGACTTCGAAGCGTTGCCACATCATTATTTTCGAGATCCCATTTACGGCCTTTGCGGAATCCTTTATAAGGTTCACTCGTTTGCTGACTAATAATAAAACATGAATTGGTTGCAAATCCGGCAAAATTTCTGCTCATCATCTGCTGTAAACCATTTCCTCCTCCTATTAGGGCAACCAGCATAAATATTCCCCAAAATATCCCGAAAGCAGTCAGCACACTACGTGTCTTGTTTCGGGTAATGGTTATAAGGATTTCCTCCCAGTAATCTATATCTGTAAATTTCATAATTATTCTGCTTTTAGTGCTTCAATTGGTCTAATCTTTACAGCTTTTCGTGCGGGGAAGAACCCAGCTAATGTACCAGCAACAATAAGAGTAACCGTTGCCTTTATTGCAATGTCAATATCTACTGTAGGATTTTTGTATACTGTATTTTCCATTCCTCCTATAGTAAAAGATTTAACTCCATCTACAGCATTCATATATTCTGTCAATCCAATTCCGGCAACCATACCTATATATCCGAAAATAGTCGTTATAAGTATACTTTCCAGAATTACTAACCACAAAATAGATGCTGGTGATGCTCCTAAAGCTTTACGGATACCAAATTCACGGGTTCTTTCCTTCACAGTAATCAACATAATGTTGCTCACTCCAACAATGCCACTCAGCAGAGTGAATATACCAATTATCCAAACTGCTGTAGTCAGGATGGTCTTGGCTGTAAGCTGTTGCAGATATTGGGTAAAACGATTCCATATATACATTGCGTTCATATCTTCAGGATCAAAACGATGATGCCCGCCTATTGCTTTGCGGTATTCCTTTTCAAAATCCTTATTTGCAGCAACGGTATTTAGGTTACGTGTTGTGAAGATAATATTATCCAGTGTGTCTGCTTTGTTATAGATAGTTTGAGCTGTAGTAAAAGGGATGTAGGCCGATTGTGCATCTCGGTTCCCTTTATCTCTGTAAATACCAACCACCTGATAAGTAACTCCACCGGCATTTAAAAACTTTCCTATAGCACTCTCATTACGGAAAAGAACTTTCTTTGTCTTATAATGTATAACAATAACCTTTCTTCTTTGACTTATATCCAGATCATTGATAAAACGCCCACCATTCTGATCCAGTTTCACTGATTCTATATCAGTATAAGACGGAAATACACCATCTAGCTCCAGTGAAACATACTGGTCTTTATTGGAAAGAGTGATTCCGCTTTCGCTCACCGTTGCTCCTGTTAAAACCACATTATCTCTGAATTTATTCTTAGTAATGTTTACATCACTATTATCGAACTGAATTCTTCTGTTCGTTTCAAGCCCCTGATAAGTTTTACTGGTTGAGCCAGGAAATATTCTAATGGAGTTCTTGGCCATATCTGCCGAAGCATCTTCAAAAGCATGTATAATACCATTGCCCCATCCCATAAGAACAATCAGCATAAAGATTCCCCAGGAAACGGAGAACCCGGTAAGCACGGTTCGCAATTTATTTTGCTTTATCGTGCTATATATTTCTTGCCAAATATCAATTCCTATTTTCATGGCTTATTTCATCATTTTACCGGTACCAAACGGTGACAGGTTGTGATTGGCATTATCTTCTACAGATTCAATAATTCCATCTTTTATATGGATTATCTTATTGGTCCGGTTTGCCACTCCCGATTCGTGAGTAACAACAACCAAGGTCATGCCCAGATCATTTACCTCTTTCAAAATCTGCATCACTTCATCTGAGGTCTTGCTATCCAAGGCGCCGGTAGGTTCATCGGCAAGAATAATCTGAGGTTGGGAAATCAAAGCACGAGCAATAGCCACACGCTGTTTCTGCCCACCGGAAAGCTCATTGGGCATGTGATGTGCCCACTCTTTTAATCCTAGTTTATCCAAATATTCCATCGCCAGAATATTTCTTTTCTTTCTGCTTATATTCTGATAAAAAAGTGGCAATGCAACATTTTCCATTGCATTCTTAAAAGATATAAGATTAAAAGACTGGAAAATAAATCCAATCATTCTGTTGCGGTATTCAGCTGCACGGGTTTCACTCAACTTTTTTATCAAAACATCGTTGAGATAATAATCTCCGGTATCATAGTTATCTAAAATACCTAAGATATTGAGCAGGGTTGACTTTCCAGAACCAGAAGCCCCCATAATAGAGACAAATTCACCACGTTCAATATCAAGATTTATACCTTTGAGCACATGAAGGGGAGCTCCGTTGTAATAGGTTTTGTTAATGTCTTCTAAATGTATCATGTTTAAGCACTGTTTTTCATATTAGACGCAACAGTAGTGCTAAAAGTTGCAGATAGATAAAAGAAAATTTCAAAAAGATTTTGTAATACCAATGATCTTTGCGTAATTTGTAGATTAGTTATTAACCCTTTAAATAATAATATAATGATTTCTAGCATGGAAAAGCCCTACGTAGTAGGCATTGACATAGGTGGAACAAACACAGTATTTGGTATTGTGGATGCCCGTGGTACAATCTTATGTAGTGGTTCTGTAAAAACACAAGCATACGATAAGGTTGAAGATTATGTAGACACAGTATGTAAAAATCTACTCCCTTTAATTGAATCTGAAGGTGGAGTTGAAAAGATCAAAGGTATAGGTATTGGAGCGCCTAATGGAAATTATTATAGCGGAACAATAGAGTTTGCTCCTAACCTTCCTTGGAAAGGCGTTATCCATTTAGCAGAATTGTTTGAGCAAAGATTGGGTATTCCTACAGCTTTAACAAACGATGCTAATGCCGCAGCTATTGGTGAAATGACATACGGAGCTGCTCGCGGAATGAAAGATTTTATCATGATTACTCTTGGCACTGGCGTAGGTAGCGGTATTGTAGTCAACGGACAGGTAGTTTATGGCCATGATGGTTTTGCTGGTGAGCTAGGACATGTTATTGTACGCCACGAAAACGGAAGAATGTGTGGTTGCGGGCGTAAAGGATGTCTGGAAGCTTACTGTTCTGCTACAGGTGTAGCCCGTACAGCACGTGAATTCCTGGTTGCCCGTTCAGATCAAAGCCTTCTACGTAACATCTCTTCTGAAGATATTACTTCTAAAGATGTATTTGATGCTGCAGTAAAAGGAGATAAACTTGCTCAGGAAATATTCGAGTTCACAGGTTCCTTGCTTGGTGAAGCTTTGGCAAACTTTGTTGCTTTCTCTAGCCCTGAAGCAATTGTACTGTTTGGTGGGTTAGCTAAATCAGGTGATTATATTATGAAACCTGTTCAAAAAGGACTTGACAACAACGTTCTGAATATCTTTAAAGGTAAAACGAAGCTTCTTGTTTCTGAACTTAAGGATTCTGACGCAGCTGTTCTTGGTGCTAGTGCTCTTGGCTGGGAATTAAAAGATATCAGAGAATAATTTTTTCTCTTTATAATAACAAAGAAAGAGGTATAGGAGCAAGTCTTATACCTCTTTCTTATTATATGTGATTTATTTATTTCTCAGTTAAAATCTGCAAAGTATCAGAAGCGATCATAAATTCTTCATCTGTAGGAATTACAACTACTTTAACTTTAGAATCAGAAGTGCTGATAACAGCCTCATCACCATGAATCTTATTATTTAATTCCTGATCAAGAGAGACCCCCATATACTGAAGACCATCACAAACCTCTGCACGGCATTTTGATTGATTTTCACCAACACCACCGGTAAATACGATGATATCAACTCCACCCAAGGCTGCAGTATAAGCACCAACATACTTTTTAATACGGTAGTAATACATCTTTTCCGCAAGAATAGCTCGTTCATTACCTTCCTGGCATGCAGCGTCAAGTTCGCGCATATCACTGGAAACACCAGAGACTCCAAGTACACCGCTATGTTTATTTAACAATGTAGAAATAGAAGCTGTGCCAATCATCTCTTTATCCATGATATAAGAAACAACACCAGCATCAATATCTCCGGCACGAGTACCCATCAATAAACCTTCTACAGGAGTAAATCCCATTGAAGTATCCATTGACTTACCATCTTTAATAGCAGAGACAGAACCACCATTACCTACGTGACAAGTAATAATTCGTTGACCTTCCTGTGAAACGCCAAGGTATTCACATACTCGTTTTGAAACATAACGATGACTGGTTCCATGAAAGCCATAACGGCGGATACCATATTTTTTATATAGTTGATAAGGAATACCATACATATATGCATAATCAGGCATAGTCTGATGGAAAGCAGTATCAAATACAGCAATCTGAGGAGCATTTGGCATCAACTCTGAAACCGCACGAATACCTTTCAAGTTAGGTGGATTGTGAAGAGGAGCGATATCAATACATTCTACAATCTTTTCAATCACCTGATCAGTGATCAGCACTGACTTGTTAAATTTCTCTCCTCCGTGAACCACACGGTGTCCCACAGCATTGATTTCATCCAATGATTTGATGCAACCATATTTTTCGCTTACTAAGACCCCAAGAATGTATTCAATACCAGCTGTATGTTCCAGAATTTCTCCTTCCAGCATAACCTTATTTCCATTAGGAAGAGTCAGTTTAAGAAAAGAACCTTTTAATCCGATTTTTTCAATTCCGCCTTGAGCCATCACCTCTTTTGTGTCCATATTGAACAACTTATATTTGATGGATGAACTACCGCAGTTGAGCACTAATATTTTCATAGTTTTCTATTTTTTCTCATTCTCATTAATTATACGGCTTCCTTCTTCATCATAAGCATAGAAGCCCATACCAGTACTTACTCCCCAACGCTTAGCACGATTTAAGCGGAGTAACAATGGAGATGGCTTGTATTTCAAAGAGCCAAACTCTTTATACAAATCTTCCATCTGAGGAACGATTTTTTCAATTCCCATTTGGTCAGCCATACAAAATACGCCTTGTCTTTGTCCTAACCCAAACTTAATGATAGAATCAATTTCAATTGGAGTTGTAAGACCTTCCTGAAGGATAGCACAAGCCTCATTCAACAGGGTAAAGAATAGACGATTACTAACCAAACCAGCAGACTCTTCTACTGTAACATAATCATAGCTTATAAGTTTAGCAAATTGACAAACTTTATTATAGCAAGATTCAGAAGTATAAAGTCCACGAACAATTTCCATTACGCGGCTTTGAGGTTGCATTATTACAAAATGCAGGCACACACAACGCTCTTTATGCTGAAGTTCTGCTGCCAGTTCTGTAATTACTACAGAAGATGCATTTGTAGCGATAATAGCATCAGAAGCTAATACAGATTCAAGATTCTTAAAAATCTCTTTACGGTGATTCAGACTTCTTTCTCCATTTTCATCATAACGTACTGCTTCAATTACAAAGTCACAATCTTTAAATGCTTCAAAAGTAAGGGTTCCGGTAATACGTCCAAGAATTGTTTTCTTTTCAGATTCAGTAAGCCCCCATGTGGCAATACGCATATCAAGTTCACCAGCAATTCTATCAAATGCTGTTTGTATTTTCTCATCACTGATTTCCAGGAATACCACTTCAATACCAGCCGTAGCAGCCACAGTAGCTATTTTAGAGCCTTCCTTTCCGCAGCCTACGACTCCAATCCTAGAGAACAAAGTCTTCTTACGATCTTTAGAGCTTAGTCCATAGTTCTCTATTGGTTCTTTAATCATTTCTGCCATATTCTTATTTATTTTTTTTTGCTCCGATTGCCTGATTAGCGGTAATTGCAATCATTCTGTAAATATCCTGTATTGAACAACCACGAGATAGGTCATTAACAGGAGCAGCCATACCCTGAAGAACAGGACCTACAGCTTCCGCTCCACCTAAACGTTGTACAAGTTTATAAGCAATGTTACCAACTTCAAGTGAAGGGAAAACCAATGTGTTTGCTTGTCCTGCAATAGCACTGCCAGGAGCTTTACTACTAGCTACAGAAGGAACAAGAGCTGCATCTGCCTGAAGTTCACCATCAATCTGCATTTCAGGATCTAATTCTTTTGCTAAACGAGTAGCTTCAGCTACCTTATCAACCATTTCATGTTTAGCACTTCCTTTTGTTGAGAAGCTTAACATTGCAACTTTTGGTTCTACGTTTGCGAGCACACGAGCAGTTCTACCTGTAGCAACAGCAATCTGAGCAAGTTCTTCAGCTGTTGGATTTGGCAAAACAGCAACGTCAGCGATAACCAAAAGACCATCTTTACCGTATTGAGGTGTTTTAGTAATAAGTAGCATACCACCAGATACAACGCTGATGCCTGGAGCTGTTTTAATAATCTGCAATGCAGGGCGAAGAACATCACCTGTTGTGTTTTGAGCACCTGCCAACTGACCATCAGCATCACCACTCTTAATAATTAGGCATCCTAAATACAACGGATCAAGAACTAACTTACGGGCATCTTCAATCGTCATACCCTTTTTCTTGCGAAGTTCACAAAGTAATTCAGCATATTGTTCCTTCTTTGCATGATTAGCCGGGTCAATGATAGTTGCCTTTTCAATATTCTTAAGGTCCCACTCAGCAGCCAACTTTTTAATTTCTTCCGGGCTACCAAGAAGTATGATGTCTGCAACTCCATCTGCCAAAACCTGATCAGCAGCTTTCAAAGTACGTTCTTCCGTTCCTTCAGGAAGTACAATACGCTGACGATCAGCTTTCGCCCGCGCAATAATTTCATTAATTAAATCCATGATAGAATAATATATTTATGTGTTTTGATATCCGAAGCAGTTGACTTTCACATTGCAAAATTACACATAATTGCAATATCTATATTACAAAATAGGATATAATTTAATCCATTAGCCCCCTAAAGTTGCATACTTTAACATAACTAAAGAAAAAAGTCTATTTATTCAATTCAAGCTTCTATCCCGGTAAAGACTTTCAATGCATATCCTATTAAAAAACTGATTGTAGCAACACCAAAACTTAGGATAGCCATTTCAGTAAAACGTTTTTTAAAGCTCTCACTTCTGGCTACTGAATAATAATAATTAAAGATGCCGATTATTAACAAAGCAATAAAAAGCATTATGCCTAATGCTACAAAAACATTGGATAATAAAATAAAAGGAGTAACTAGAGCCACAACAGTAATAACATAAGCAATGCCAGTATAAATTGCTGCTTTTACAGGATGTTTATCAATCTCAGCCTCAGATTTTGTAGAAAGATATTCAGAAGAAGCCATTGAGAGTGCAGCAGCAATACCAGTAATGCTTCCCGTTAAGGCAATAAGTTTAGAATCGCTTAAGGCAAGTGTAAATCCGGCTAAAGCACCCGTAAATTCAACCAAAGCGTCATTCAAGCCCAGTACAACCGAGCCCATATATTCTAACCGTTCTTCATTAATCAATCCAATAAGCTTCTTTTCATGCTCTTCTTCTTCGCGTCCTAAACGGGCTAACTCCGAAAAGGTTGCATATTGATTATAGTTCACATGAGCATTTGCTTCACCCGATTCCATTAATTTAATTGCAAAAGTCAGACCAAGTAAACGAGCAAGCCAATAGAACTTAGCTATTTTCCATTTATTAGGAGTAGGGTTTTCATTAGTGTATCTTTTAAAAACATGAGCATGAGCAACTTCATCCGCAGCAATTTTCAGAAGCACATCTCTATTTGAACTATCTTTTTCTATTGAAGCAAGTCGTGTATAGACCAGGCTTTCCGTTATCTCATTACGTTGAAAACGAATAAATTCTTTCCTTGTTTTTTCATCAATATTCATAGCTAAAATATTAAAGTTGATTTTATCACAAATATAAAACTAAAATAGCCATTTGAACACAAATTAAGATTAAAAACAATATATATAGAAAATAGTCACCGGTTCAGGAAATATAAATTTTTCTTAGAACATTATTTCAGTTCATTGATATGTTAAGCCGCATCTGTGCACATATTTCAAAGTGTGTGACAAACTTATAAAAATACTTCTTTTATATGTCTTGGTATAAAATTTAGCACCCCCACTATCAAAGGGTTTCAGAAGGAGACACCGAGTTACCCCCCCAAAAAACAAAACGGAATAATTCTATTTTTCAGGATAAAAATATTCAGGTATCAGTATTAACAACAAAGAGCTGATTATCTTACAATTAAATCATCTAATTTATTGAATCGGAGCAAACACATCAAAAAATCTATCAATTAAAAAGTATACATTTTTTATTCGTCTATAATTTTTATTTATTGACCAATAATTTATTGACTATTGGGTAATAAATAAAAATTATACACCAATGATTTTCATAAAAGGATTAAATGCTAAAATAAAGCCTGTAGATGATTTCTATTTGGAAGTGATAAATAAAAAAACAATAGAGAAGGTGATCATAAATGAGTTAGCAAAACTCTGGATATAATTTAATACTTTACAACATTAAATAGAACCCCGGGAGGGTGTATTATTATTCGCTCGCTTAACTATCACAATACTATGTTATAAAATCCCTAACCATTAATTCATTTATAGCCTTCCCGGGGATCTCTATTTACTATTACGAATACAAATTTCGGGAATTAATCAGGTATTTAATAGAAAATGGGGTAACAAGAACAAAGATATACACCTCTATTTATCAGCACATTAGCTACAAACAATCAAAAATAAAGGTAACAAATAGACTATTAGAGCACTACTAAAAGCTATATTTAGAATTTTTCAAGGAAAAGATCAAGAGTCATATTTTTATCAGTAACTCCCATCTTATCTTTTTTAATTCTATACTTGGTGGTTTTAACACTTTGAGGAGTAATACAAAATATATTTGCCAAATCATTTCTTGCAACTTTAATCTTTACTAAACAGCAAAGATGAATTTCCTGAATGGTCAAATTTGGATAAGTCTTTATTAATCTATCTGTAAAATGATCATAGGCTATATTTATATTCCGTATAAGTTCTTCCCAATCATCACCTGTCAAGGAGATTTTCGCTGTAGCATCAATTAGCACATTCTTTTCCTTTTTATTAACCAAATCCAATGATGGAATTTTCTTGATATTATTGAGTCTTTTAAAAAAATCTTCTCGCAAATGGCCATCTTTCTCACGCATCTTAATCAACCGGTTTTCTTGTTCCAACAGTAGCTTGCTCTTTTCTAATAATTCCTTCTTATTACGACTCCTGTATACAAAGAACGCTCCACCTGACAACAGTAGTGCTACAAAAGAAAAAAAGCTTACCCTATAGTAGCGAATAGTCTGTTCCTGCTTTTCTGAAGTCAATCGTTGTATCTGGTCTTTAGACTTCCCATGCTGATAAAGATTCTGCATTTCAATAATTGCAGCACTTCTTGTTTCAAGCTCAATTGAGTCCCTATAACTATTAAACACACGCATAAATTCGAAGGCTTTTTTATAGTCTCCCTTAGTACTATACGCATGAGCTAATCCATCGTAACTTGCAGCACGGGTATATAAATTAGGACTATGAATTGTTCTATCATAATAATAGATTGCAGAATCATTTCTGCCCATTCTTAAATAAACATCTGCTTTAACTATATTAGTATAAAATAATTCTACTGAGGTTGGTTTTAAGGAAATCGCTCTGTTTACAAATTTAATCGCATTTGTATAATCATCTATTTTATTATATACTCCTCCAATTTCATTACACAAAGAAATTTGAGCTTTCTTATCAGCCTTCGGTAAGATACTCAATGCCTGGCAATAATAATTTAAAGAACTATTATTATTAAATTTACCTCCATACGAGTAAGCAATATCTCTTAAAGTATAAGCTATATATGAGCTATCATTCAATATTTTTGAAAAACAAAGAGCTTTTCGTTGCATATTTAATGATAAATCATATAAATTATCGTCGAAGTATAATTCACCTAAATAGAAACAAATAAGATATCGAAGTTTATAATTATTGCTATTTTCACTAAAATCAAAGGCTTTTAAATAAAAAGTCATTGCATCTTTTGTGCTTTTAATATCCTGATTCACTCGTCCTGCATAAAAATAGGCCTCAGCTCTTTTTATTGAGTCTCCGTTGTCTTTATAGTATGTAACAGCTATATTGATAAGAGAATCTGAAGCTATTGGGATGTAGTTCTTGATCATAGCTTTTGTCTTCAACAAACAATAATAAGCATTATCAGAACTACGTAAAGTTGTTGAGTTTATCTTATTCAATAAAGTTAAAGCTCTATCTGGAGACTTCTCCAATAACGAATCCGCTTCCAGTAAAACATCAGAATATTGTCTATTAGGATGGCAAGAGAATAGCAATTCTGCTAACAAAAGAAGTATAAAAGAATATAGAACAGGATATTTCATTATTTTTCTTCATAATAAATATCCGCAAATTTAAAAAAAAATATCTAAACAAAGTCTCAAATTCTATGCAATTATATATATAATTATTGTTTTGCTATCGTCCAAGTAAATACATCTTTACCAAACTGGATATTCATAAGACACTTTTCTTTTGGCAATAAAGGAAGATTAATAATAGTCTTGGCCTTTGTTACATGAACCATCTGCAACAATGAGCCTGTTAAAGTAAATACAAATATAAATGCATTAATATTCTTCGAGTGGTCTATTACTTCAACAAGTAATGAATCATTTTCAGTATGGGGATACACTTTGACTTCCTGGCCATTCAGCATACCAACATTTTGCCTTACTTCTTTAATTATAATAGATTCTTTCTGCATGTCCTTATTAAGTAAATGAACCGTATCTAAGTTAATCATAGTAGGCTTACGTAATATATGATTTCCTGAATTATCATTAAAATGACACGTATCATCTATTTTATATTGCATGTTAGTCATATTTATATTCACATTTCAAATTATCAATATAAGCTGCTGACTTTCTTTCAAAAGTCAGCGCTTAAAAATTTAGAGTAAAATAGCTGTCTAATTAATCTATAGATCTAATTACAAATCAAACTCACCATACCAGCTTTTAGACCCAGATTTTATTTCAATAAGATAAGTTCCTGTTTCTGCCCCAGCTAAAGATATTGGCAAGCTTAAAGTTCCTTGAACATTCACTGACGTTTCATAAATCACGATGCCATTAGGATCTTCAATTGTAATAGTTGTATTACCTATAGCCGAATAAAAGTTTACATTTATTAAATCTCCATTAACAGTTGCAGTTACAGGTGTCACAGAGGAAGTCAATGAAGATGGTCGGATACTTTTATTTACGCCAGCTTTAAAACAGATATCAGCCTCTGTAGAAGTTTTTGCACTTACAAATGTGACTAAAAAAAAGGAGCAACAAAGTGCTGTTAATAATGACTTTTTCATAATAGTTATTTTTTTAATGTTATATTCTGATTTCTCAGATACAAAAGTAGAGAATAAACACCAATTTATCAAAAAAAACGTTGGACAAATGAACTATTACATAAAACGCTGAATAACAGAAGACTACACCACTAAACAGTTCTGCTTAGAAAGTGCAATCTTGGACAAATTATATTGGAGGGTAGCTAAGGATTCAAAAATCGGCAAGAAATTGATCTAATGACTTTCCTTCCTCGATTCTCATCTTATTTTTTTTGATACGCTCTTTTCTTTTAGAAATACCATCTTTGGAAAGACTGTAAACAGAGGATAATGTGCTTAAGCCTAGCTTCATTTTTATCAAGCAACAAAACAGTATCTCATCTTTTTTCAACTCAGGAAAAGTATTGGCCAAACGGGTAGAAAAATGATTGAATGCCGCATCCGTATTTTTTACAATAGAGTCCCAATCATCATCAGTAAGCCGGATAACTCCCCCTTTCTGATCATTTGCTGACAAGAAAGGAAACGTTAGATTATTAAGTCTGCTAAAAAAGTCTGTACGCAACTCCATTTCCTTTTCCAGCAGTTCTTTCTCTTTCCGGATTCTTATCAATTCACTTTCTTGTAAACGGACATTGGCTTTTTGAGACTCTTCCTTCTCTAACTGAACTACCATTTCCAGTTCACGAGTCTGCCGTTCTTTCCGACTTCTATATAGTAAAAGTATACTAACTAAAAAGAACAAGACACTCAAAGAAACAGCACTAATTAAATATAAAACCATTTTCTGCTGATTCTTTTCCAAAGTCAAATACTGGATTTTTTCAACTGTTTTTTTATGTTGATATATATTTTGCATTTTGATAATCATATCCGAATGCTGTTGTTTTTCTATAGAATCTCTAAAATGCAAATAGATATCATTATAAGATAATGCTTCACCCATATTTCCACGGGCTCTTTCTATTTTTGACAACCGATTATATGTTTCCGTTTTTGTATATAAGTCCGGGCTATTAAGGGTTTTTTTATAGTAATATGAAGCTGAATCGTATTGATGTATATTAAAATAAACATATGCTTTTATAACATAACTATAGGAAAGCATTGCTCTATCTAGACTTAAATTGATAGCTCTATTTACAGTTTGAAGAGCACTAGAATAATCACCTAGTTCATTATAACGGCCACCAATTTCTGTAAGCAAAGTAGCAAGAGTAGCTGTATCTGATTTAGGCAATATATTCAACGCCTTTAAGTAATAAGTCAAAGAATTATGATTCTCTTCCTTTCCATTATATGCAAGAGCAATACTTCTTAATGCATAAACCATATAACTCTTATTTTTCAATAATTGAGAATAATAAAAGGCTTGTTTATCCATTTTCAAGGCTGAATCGTAAAGATTCTCATTAAAATACAGATCTCCTAAATAATAATAAATCAGATATTGAAGTTTATAATCCTTGCCATCTTCTGCAAAATCTGCTGCCTTTAATAAATACTCCATCGCTTGCTTTGTATTTTGCATATCTATATTAACTCGTCCTGCATAAAAATAAGTTTTTGCTTTAACATCCAAATTTTTCTTATCATTGTAATACTCCACTGCCACGCTGATCAAAGAATCTGATGTTAATGGCAAACCATTTTTATCTCTTGCCTGAGTCATTAGTAGACAGTAATGAGCATAATCTTCAGTAGATAAAGAACTCGGAGTTATCTTATTTAGGAATATCAAAGCACTATCAGGATGTTGATCTAATAAAGCTTCTGCATGCTGCAAATTTAAAACAGACAGTCTGTCAGGACGACACGAGAAGAGAACACTCACAAAGAGCAATATAAAAGCGATATATAGAAGGGAATTTTTCATTTTTCTGCTTCATCTAGATGGGCAAATTTAACAATTAATATTAATACAGAAAAGCTTTTTGCATTTATATTTTCTTTGCAAACGCCTTATTGTTGCACATTTTAAATTTCATTATTGAATTATTGTTAAGATTCACAATCTATTCTAAGAAATAGGGAAAATAATTTCTTAATGATAGTAATTATTAGAATTGCATAACAGAGATCATTTATTCTGTTTTTTGAATAACTTGTTTTATTAATCCCTACCTTTGTTGTCGTTTTTAATAGGATAACATTATGGTACGTCAATGCTCTATTTTATTTGGCTGTCTGGCCTTGGGCGAATTAATTGTCTTTCTCACAGGAATAAAACTCCCTTCAAGCATTATTGGAATGCTGTTGCTTACTCTCTTTCTGAAATTGGGCTGGATAAAACTGCAATGGGTGCAGGGAATGTCCGACTTCTTAGTTGCTAATCTAGGTTTTTTCTTTGTTCCGCCAGGAGTTGCAATAATGCTCTACTTCGATATTATTACGGCACAGTTTTGGCCAATTGTGATTGCAACCCTGATTAGCACCATCCTGGTTCTTGTAGTTACCGGATGGGTTCACCAACTAACACGTAAAATAAAATGAATTATCTCGAAAATCCTATATTTCTCCTGGCACTAACATTTGGACTCTATTTTCTATCTAAGCTAGTGCAACGAAAGACTGGTTGGGTATTACTTAACCCCATTTTACTTACAATTGCCGCATTGATTATTTTTCTAAAAGTATTTAATATAAGCTATGAAACATATAAATCCGGCGGTCATTTAATTGAATTCTGGTTAAAACCTGCCGTTGTGGCATTAGGAGTGCCTTTATACCTACAACTTGAGAAAATAAAAAAGCAATTATTACCCATTCTGCTATCTCAGCTTGCAGGATGTGTCATTGGGGTTATTGCTGTAGTGCTTATTGCAAAGCTACTTGGAGCAAGTAAAGAGGTCATTCTGTCTCTTGCTGCCAAATCTGTCACAACTCCCATTGCTATGGAAGTTACAAAAACTATAGGTGGAATTCCCTCACTCACTGCTGCAGTTGTAGTTTGCGTTGGACTATTTGGCGCTATATTCGGATTTAAAATATTAGCTCTTTTAAAAATAGAAAGTCCCATTGCACAAGGGCTTTCAATGGGAACAGCAGCACATGCCGTTGGCACATCAACAGCGATGGATGTAAGTGGTAAATATGGAGCTTATGCCAGTTTAGGACTAACTCTGAACGGTATATTCACAGCTCTTCTTACTCCAACAATTTTAAGATTATTGGGCTTGCTATAACAATTTGGCAGAATATTTGTTATAAGCTACATATGATAAGATTTAAAGATATAACACTTGAAGATAAAGAGGCTATTACCTCTATTACAATGAATAGTGAGAGAAAGAACTGTGATCTTTCATTCTCCAATCTATGTAGCTGGCGATTTATGTATGGTACGCAATTTGCGATAGTTGATGGATTCTTGTTATTCAAGTTCCATATGAATGAGAAATTGGCCTATATGATGCCTGTAGGTGAAGGCAACCTGAAAAAGATTCTGGAAGATCTTTTAGAAGATGCACAAAATGAAGGGCAACCATTTCTTCTGTATGGCGTTTGCAACAACATGAAAGAAGAGATAGAAAACCTTATGCCCGGTAAGTTTGAATTCTCATCCAGCAGAGATTATGTCGATTACGTATATCTTCGTACTGACTTGGCTGAATTAAAAGGGAAGAAGTTCCAATCAAAGCGTAATCATGTAAACAAGTTCTATAAGACATATACTAATTACGAATATATGCCTATCACAACCGACCGTATCAGTGAATGCCTGAAACTGGAAGAAGAATGGTGCAAGGCAAATGACTGTGGACAACAAAACGGATTAGGGAATGAGCGTAGATCACTGACCTATGCACTAAATCACTTTGAAGAGCTAGGTCTGTCTGGAGGTATACTTTATGTTAATGACAAAATTGCAGCTTTCACCTTTGGTATGCCTATTAACCAGGAAACATTTGGCGTGCATGTTGAAAAGGCAGATACGCAGATAGAAGGAGCCTATAATGTAATCAATCAGGAGTTTGCCCGACACATTCCTGAACAATACATTTATCTGAACCGGGAAGAGGATTTAGGACTTGAAGGACTTAGAAAAGCGAAACTATCCTATCAGCCAGCCATTCTACTTGAGAAAAATATGGCAAGGTTAAAAGAATAATCAGCACCGATGAAAGAGAAAGTCAGAGAACTGTGGAACATTTGCTTCGGAGATGACGAAGCATTTACTGAACTGTATTTTTCTAAGAGATATAACGAAGAGGTAAATCTAGCCATCCAGGAAAATGGAAAAGTTATTTCCGCGATGCAAATACTTCCCTATCCGATGACTTTCTGTGGAGAAATTATTCCAACCGGATACATATCAGGAGCATGTACAAACCCCGACTTCCGAAATAAAGGAGCGATGAAAAGGCTGCTTTTTAAATCTTTTCTTCGAATGTTGGAGAACGAAGTTCCACTAACAACGCTTATCCCCGCCGAAGAATGGCTTTTTGAATATTACTCAAAAGTGGGGTTTACTACTGCTTTTGAATGCTCTGAAAAGAATTTCATTTTTGAGGACCTATCACCCTCTTCTAAATATATTGTTACTGAATTTACCCCTTTACAAACTGATGTTTATTCTTTCTTTGATAAAAAGATGAAAGAACGTCCTTGCTGCATACAACATTCGCAAGATGATTTCAATGTTATTCTTGATGACCTTTATCTAGCAGAAGGGAAGTTATTCGTCTCAAGATTAAATGGAGAAATTACTGGTTTAGCATTTTGCTATGCAATAGAGAAAGTACTCCATGTACCAGAACTTTTCTTTGATAATGAATCCGTCCGGGATACTCTTCTGTTTTCGGCGGCAAAGCAAATGAATGTAAAAGACATATCATGCATTACACCTGCTATAGATGAAACGGGGGATACTCTTGGTATGGCAAGAATTGTGGATGCAGAAAGAATGCTTCAGATATATGCAGTTCAACACCCTGAATTAGAGATCTCATTTAATCTGAAAGATAAATTCATTGAAAAGAATAATGCCTTTTTTTCGATGAAATCGGGAAAAATAAGGAAAGAAGGGATAAAAGAAGATTATTTGGAGCTTACTATTCAACAACTTACTCAGGCCCTTTTAGGTTATAAAATAAAAGATCTGCCTAAGGAACTTCACATTCTTCCGAAGCAAACTCCTTATATGAGCCTGATGCTAAATTAATCCTCTTTGCTTAAAATGCTTTCCAGCTCTTCTGCAGTCAACCTTAAGTAGAACTGACCGTGATAGGCTACAGAAATAGCTCCCGTTTCCTCACTGACAATAACTGCATGAGCATCCGTGACTTGTGAAATACCCATCGCTGCCCGATGACGAAGCCCCAATTCCTTTGGAATATCAAGATTATGGGAAACCGGGAGAATACAGCCCGCTGCCTTGATACGTTTCTTACTCACCACCATTGCACCATCATGCAAAGGACTGTTCTTAAAGAATATATTTTCAATTAATCGCTGGTTTACATTTGCGTCAATAACCTCGCCCGTACGAACAATATCATAAAGAGGAATCCCCCTTTCAACAACTATCAATGCGCCTATTCTCTGTTTGCTCATATTTATACAAGCTAAAACGATTGGCATAATGTCACTTTTCTCCATTTGTTCCTTCGAACTGCCTGTAAGGAACCTGGCAAATGCACTGGCGCGCTGATGAGAACCTAACGTAAGCAAGAAATGTCGGATTTCGTCCTGAAAAAGTACAATAAGCGCAAGTACTCCAACACTGACCAGTTTATCGAAGATGGAACCAAGCAACCGCATCTCCAGAATCTGCGAAACAAGAAGCCAGATAAGGATAAAGACTAGAATCCCCACAAACACATTGATAGACCCCGATGCTTTCATCAGTTTATATGTGTAGTATAGCAGAAGAGCTACTAACAGTATATCAATAAAGTCTTTTACTCCAAATACAATAGGCAGCATAATGTTCTTATTTGTTTCTACATTTTTCCACGATCTTCACTACCTGAACAGCTTCTTTCACGTCGTGCACGCGAAGAATGTCTGCTCCTTTTTCCAGAGCGATGGTATTTAATATAGTTGTTCCATTCAGTGCTTCATCAGAAGTTATTCCAAGTAGTTTCGTTATCATTGACTTTCTGGACACGCCAACCAATAAAGGTAGTTCAAAAATGCTAAATTCCTCGAGATGGCTAAGTAGTTCATAGTTATGATCCAACGTTTTGCCAAAGCCGAACCCCGGATCAAGAATTATATCATTCAGCCCATTATCACGAAGTTTCTGCACTTTTTCTGCAAAATAAAGGAAAGTATCTTTCAATATATTATCATAATGAGGCGTGAGCTGCATGTCTTGAGGAGTTCCTTGCATATGCATCATTATGTATGGTACCTGCAAGTTTGCAACTGTATTGAACATCTTTTTATCCATCTCGCCGCCGGCAATATCATTGATAATAGCAACTCCATACTCTTTCACACAGACTTCAGCCACATCCGCACGAAAGGTATCAACGGAAATAATAGCATCCGGATGGTTCTTATTCAGAATTTTCAGAGCCGGACGTAATCTGTTCAACTCTTCTTCGGCAGAAATATGTTCTGCATTAGGACGAGATGAATAAGCTCCGATATCTATTATAGAAGCACCTTCTTCCAAAATCTGCCGTGCCCTGTCTGCAATAGCAATTTCTGTTTCTGCGCGACATCCGGCATAAAAAGAATCGGGCGTTACATTCAGAATACCCATTACCTGAGGGTATGAAAGATCTAGCAGCCTTCCATTAACATTGATATATTTTGAAAAGGATTGACTCATTTATATTTTTTACTTAAATAGTTTATTGCAAAAATACATATTTTTTTTATTCTTCTTTTTAAATCCGCTTTTATCTTTTATAATACACACACTTTTATTTACTGTATGTTTCTATACAAACTAGTAATTTATAAAAGGAATATTCCTGAAAACATGTACAAGATTGCTCCTAAACATGTACAAGTTTGGATCCAAACATGTACATGTTTTTACTATTGTTTCCTGAATAAATCACTAATTCTTCCTTTTATTCGGAATAGTTTACCGTTATAGAAGAAGTAAAAAAGCATTTTTTTTTCGTACACGCTTATTAATCGCAATATTTTGTCTAAGTTTGCAAATAAAAAAGTTTTTATCTATAACAACATGACTATATCTGCTCTTTATCAAATCTATCTGCAATGTCCTATCGTGACAACTGATAGCCGCAACTGCCCCAAAGGCTCTTTATTCATTGCTCTGAAAGGCGACACGTTTAATGGGAATTCTTTTGCAAAGAAGGCTTTGGAGGAAGGCTCTTCTTATGCAGTAGTAGATGAAGCTGAATATGCCGATCCCGAAAATAATAAGATCATTTTAGTTGATGATTGCTTGAAAACGCTTCAACAATTGGCCAATTATCACCGAAAGAAATTGGGAACCAAGGTCATAGGAATTACAGGGACTAACGGAAAAACCACGACAAAAGAACTTATAGCTGCTATACTCTCTGAATCAAATGATATTTTATACACTCAAGGTAACTTAAATAACCATATCGGAGTACCTCTCACTTTGCTGAGACTCCGCGGTCATCACGATTTGGCAGTCATTGAAATGGGAGCTAATCACCCTGGGGAGATCAAGACTTTGGTCAATATAGCAGAACCCGATTATGGAATCATCACAAATGTGGGCAAAGCTCACTTAGAGGGTTTTGGCTCTTTTGAAGGAGTTATAAAAACAAAAGGAGAACTTTACGATTACTTACGCCAAAAAGAAGATTCAATTGTATTTATCCAGAATGAGAATCCATTTTTAATGGATATTGCCAAGGGATTGACCTTGATAAACTATGGCGTAACAGAGAATCTTTACGTAAACGGCAAAGTAACTTCTTGTTCACCCTATCTGGCTTTTGATTGGAAAGCCGGGAAAGACGGAAACATACATCACGTGCAAACTAAATTGATTGGTGAATATAATTTTGACAATGCTTTAGCAGCAGTTGCCATTGGTCGTTTTTTTGGCATAGAACCGGCAAAAATAGATCATGCCTTAACAAACTATTCACCTCAGAACAATCGTTCTCAATTAAAAGAGACAGAAGATAACAAACTTATTATTGATGCTTACAATGCAAATCCTACAAGCATGATGGCTGCCTTGAGAAATTTCAAAAGGATGGAGGTAAAACACAAGTTCGCAATCCTTGGTGATATGAAAGAACTAGGAGCGACAAGCATTGAAGAGCATCAAAAAATAGTCGATTTCATCGATACTTGTGACTTTGATCGGGTAATTCTTATTGGTGACCAGTTTGAGCAAACCACTCACGCATATGATACCTATGCAAATGTTTCTGAAGTGATAAAGGTTCTCGATAAAGACAAGCCTAAAGGATGCTATATACTCATTAAAGGTTCAAATAGCATGAAACTAGGACAGATGGTTGAACATCTATAACACAGAAAGAAAGTATCGGATCAGAAATATTTTGGTTTAACAAAGAAGTATGCTATAATTCCTGCAACAATTACGCCAACTGAATTTGCAGCAAAGTCAAACCAATCTCCTCCTCGGTAAGTAGTACAGTATTCTTGTATAAGTTCAATACAACCACTGAACACTATCGGGAGAGCTACTGCTCCAATAAAAATATGTTTTATTCTAAATTGTCCGCGGTGACTTTTCATGTATTCCAGCCAAAGCATCCCTGACAAGCCCAGATACATGCAAACATGAACCAGTTTATCAAAATTCTTCACCTGATCTAATGGAGTTTTTGGAGGTCTGAAGAATGAGAGATAAATCACAGTCAATACTATAAGTATAGAAAGCGGATATTTTCGGACTTTGTCAATCATGGTTCTTTAATTTAAAGATGATTCGCAAAAGTACAAAACTTTTTATATTTTTCATTCTTTATAAAAGGAATCTAACTAAACCAAAAAGAAAAACACAATCATGTGGAAAGATTTTCTATATTTTACTAAAACCGAACGTACCGGATTTTATGTATTGATTGCATTGATTTTTGTTGCATTACTTATTTATTGGATAATCCCTTTAATTTTTCCGTCGGCTCAGGTAAATGAACAAATGAGTGAAACAGCATACAGGGAGTTTCTAGCATCGGTACACCAAAAAGATAAAAACTGGAACTACAATGATTACTATATCAACAAGAAGCAAGAAATAATCCTTGCACCTTTTGACCCTAACACTGCAGACTCAATTACATTTGTACGTTTAGGAATACGTCCGTATATAGCTAGGAATATTTTACGTTATCGGGCAAAGGGAGGCAAATTCCGTACTCCGGAATCTTTTGCCAAAGTATACGGACTTTCTCCCGATCAATTTAAACTGTTAAAGCCTTACATTACTATAGGCGACAATTTCCTGAAGAAGGCAGATTCTCTTCGACAGTTCGCAGCCAAAGCCGGGCAAGATACGCTGAAATATTACAAATATCCGGAAGGAACAGTTATCAGTCTGGATGATGCAGACACCACTGAACTTAAAAAGATTCCGGGCGTTGGAATTGGAACGGCCAAACGGATTATTGCCTATCGCCAGCAGCTTGGTGGTTTTTATAAAGTAAGCCAATTGCAAGAAATATCACACCTTTCTGCAGAACTAAACAGATGGTTTATCATCAAGAAAGAGCCAATTCATCGGATAAACCTAAATAAATATAATGTTGAGCGGTTGACTTCGCATCCTTATATTAACTTTTATCAGGCAAAAGTAATCGTAGAACACAGAAATAAGAAAGGAGCATTAAAAAGTCTCAGAGAACTTTCTCTATATGAAGAGTTCACGTCAAAAGATCTGGAACGATTAGCTCCTTATATCTGCTTCTAGATAATCAGTCCATCAACCATATGGATCGTTCTATCGGTAATCTTTGCCAGACCTTCGTCATGAGTAACAATTACAAAAGTCTGCTCAAATTGATCCCGAAGATCAAAAAATAATTGATGCAATTCATCCTTATTACGAGTATCCAGACTTCCGGAAGGTTCATCGGCCAAAATCACTGAGGGATGATTAACTAAAGCACGGGCAACTGCTACCCTCTGCTTCTCACCACCAGAAAGCTCATTTGGTTTATGAGATGATCGCTCTGCAAGGCCCATAAAGTTTAGAATCTCTTTTGCTCTTTTTGTAGCCTCTTTAGTAGATGTTCCAGCAATAAATGCAGGGATCATTATATTTTCGAGAGCAGTAAATTCAGGTAAGAGCTGATGAAATTGAAAAACAAATCCAATATGTTTATTTCGGAAATTAGCCAATTCCTTTTGTTTCATTCGGTTCACCTCAAGGCCATTCATATTGATTGTTCCGGCATCAGGTTTATCCAACGTTCCCATAATCTGAAGTAAAGTAGTCTTCCCCGCTCCACTGGGACCAACAATACTTACCACCTCACCTTTGGCTATTTCCAGATCAATGCCTTTTAACACATTCAGATCACCAAAACTTTTTCTTATTCCTTCTAATTTTATCATTGTTTCAAAATTCTTTTTATCACATATTCAACTAAATAATATTTTGTATCATAAACAAGAATTGCTTATTTGTAACACTCTATATTAGCATCAACTTCTCTTAAACCATTTATAAAACCACTCTCCCATCTTGTCATAGTTCAATGATTCATTATGTCCACGAGGATCAGAAAAGGAAATAGTATCCTGAGGATCCCCATACTGATCAGGATAAATGACCAATAAACTATTATTGGAAAAGTATTTAGAAAGTTGAGCCGGCAAACGTTCAAATGAAGCATCATAAGAAATGGATCCTTTGCGGGCACTCACAATAACCAGCAAATGATCAAAATTCACTTGTCCGGTAAGCAAAAGCAAGTCATCCCAATCGGCCAGTTCTGAGAATTCACTTCTCAATCCTTTGAATCTTTTATTTATTAAAACATTGAGGCGATCCAAAGTCTGGGGATGAGCAAAGAAATGCACCCTGCAACCCAACTGAATCCCTATTCTACAAACATGAGTTACCCATTTGGTAAATCCCGCTTCGTACTCTGCTTTTGGAGGAACAGCAACTACGATACGTCGAAGAGTATTAATGGGCATCAAACATTTAACAATCATAATTTGGCGGTGAGTCCCTTTTATTAAGTTTTCGGCAGTCCCGCCAAAGAAAGAGTCAACAATATTCATTTTACGGTGAAGGCCAATCACAACATCTGAAACATTATACTCTTTAATAGTGTGGATAATACCAGCCGCAATATTCAAATCATACCGGCTAACCGTTTGCATCGACACATCAGCGGCGGCAGCAATCATCGCTGATTTTTCAAGATATTTTTTCCCCTGACTATGCTTTGCACTCGAGCTGTGATGATCATTCATAACATTTAAAGCTATTAATCCATCTTTACTTCTGGAATCTTTAAGAACCAATGCCAGATTCACCAGATTTACAATAGCATCAGGGTTGGAAATAGGAATGAGGATATTTTCTTCTGATTTTATTTCCCCTATTTTTTCATGTGCACCATTGTCCATCGTAATATTCCGCGCTGCATGTTCTGTTATGAAAGAGCTTATTACACAGGTAAAAAGAATCATCATAACGGTTCCATTAAGCACATAATCATTCAAAAGTCGCTCTCCGTTATTCATGATAATTTCATGACCAATCAGCACAGCAGCAAGTGTAGCAGCAGCCTGCGCATTACTCAATCCAAACATGATTCTTCTCTCATTGGAATTCATCTTGTAAATCTTCTGAGTAAAAAAAGCAGCAAGCCATTTCCCTAATGTAGCCACAACCGTCATCACAGCTGCAACCTTCAGAGCTTCTCCATCTATAAAGAAGCTTTTGACATTGATAATCATTCCTACCCCAATAAGAAAGTAAGGAATAAAAAGAGCATTTCCTACAAATTCCAGGTGATTCATTAAGGGAGAAACATGCGGAATTAAACGATTAAGAACCAGTCCAACCAAAAATGCCCCCAAAATTCCTTCCAATCCAACAAGCTCCAGGATACCACCTCCAAGAAAAACCATGGCAAGAACAAAGACGAATTGCATCACATTATCTTCGTACTTACGAAAAAACAGGCGTCCTATTCTCGGAAAGAAGAAGATTATAATAAAACAGGCTAAAGTTATCTTTGTTATAAGCAATATCCAAAAGAACTGATCAATTACGCCCTTAAACATTCCGGCTATTATTGCCAGAGTAACCAATGCAAGTGTTACAGTTATCGCTGTACCTCCAATGGCAATATTGACGCTTTTCAATCGACTAAGTCCATAACGACTAATAATAGGATAAGCAATCAAGGTATGAGAGGCATACATACTTGCAAGTAATATAGAGGTAATTAACCCATAGTTTAATAGAGTCAAACTACTCCAGATACCTAATATCATGGGAACCGAAAAGGTAATAAGACCAAAAGTTAAAACCTTTTTCTGGTTTTTCTTAAAATCCACCATATCCATTTCAAGCCCGGCAAGGAACATGATATAATACAGACCTACCTTCCCGAACAATTCAAAACTGCTGTCACGTTCCAGAATATTGAATCCATAACCACCAATTGCAACACCCGCCAGTATCATTCCAATGATATGTGGAATATGCAAACGATCCAATAATATTGGGGCAAAAAGAATTATTGTCAGCACTAAGAAAAAGATCCAGGTGGGATCTGTTATGGGTAGTTGCAGTGTAAAGTCAAACAAATGCATAAGCTTCAGGTATTATTTAATTTGCATTTCTTACGCAAAAGAACAAAAAAAACAGCAGATAACAAAAAAGAGTTCCCGAAAAGCGTTTCAGAATAAGTTTTCTACTAAATATTATGCAGCTCATCTCACTAAAGCAAAAGGAAGTTTATATTTTCTCATCTGCCCGGTGGTATTGTGTATTTCAATATAAGCGACATAAAGTCCTACTCTGCAAGCACTATCATTCTGTTCTTTTCCATTCCACTCAATTGTCCCCTCAGCCGATAGTTGACTATTTTCGGCCAACGAACAAACTTCACGACCAGATGCCTCAAATATTTTGATATTAGCTACAAATCCATCTGATGCAAGTGAATAATGAATCTGCAACTTATTGTTTTCACTATCTGTTGGTGAAAAAGATTTCCTCTCCAACCAAAAAGCCGCATTGACTTTGTTTGTATTTTGCTCTGCACATCTATTAGAGCGCCCCGGTGTTCCGTATCCTGATAAAAAAGAAGCAGAAGCCCAACTTAAAGAATCAGAAGAAAGAAGTTCCGGGGATTTCTTTTCCAGAGAGACACCACATTTATCTTTTTGTGAAGTAGTGTGCATTGACTCAGAATAGGCCATTTCATCGAGCAAATCTCCTTGTGTTGACAAAAGGTATAAAGTTCCTTTCTCACGAGACAAATCAGGTAAATTAGCAACTTTCACTCCATGAGAGATATCACAGTTATATTGTGCTGAGACAATCTCTGTTTGTTTCGAAAAAAAGAATTCAGAATGTTGAGGAAAGTTTACCGGTGATTTACTCAAAGCAACAGGAGCAGCATGTGTACCATCTTCTTTTAAATAGGAAAGGTAAAGCTGATTACAGGAGAGTATTTTATCAGATACATTTGACAGTTCAATATAAGAAGCACCTCCTGTTCGGGGATTAAACAATATCTCGTTAAAAAGCACATAGCCAACCTCTATTTTTTCAGGAAGCATAACCTGCATTTCGATAGGTGCCTTCAGGCTATTTCCAGAAACATCGGCTAAATCACACAACTTAAGTTCCAGCTTTTGGCCATCTTCCAATGGAGCATTCAACACCAGTTTTACATTTCTTCCACAAGGATAATCGGGTATCGCTTCAATCAGCGAAATATGAGAATCCTGCATTTGGTAATTACTAAGGTTTACAAGAGAAGAAATATTCAATGATTTATTAAAGTTCACCACAATAGTATCTGAAGACTGCATAAAAGACGAAGTTACAGTTATAGCCTCATTATCCGGGAAACTCTTTGCTATTGAGTTTATAAAACCAGGAGTTCCACCTTTCTCATTATTGGTTGCCTGCCAGTTTTGTGCATTATTCGAAAGATTATCAGGATCAATACATTCCAGTGAATATCCACCACCCTTCTTTTTACTATCCTTATACCACGCATCAGAATATTCCACCCAGGAAATCAGATTTCCTTTTTCATTCTCCAGCCAAAGAAGTTTTCCTGTATTCAATAATGTGGGAAAAGAAGATACGCCTATTACCGAGACTCCACTTGCCGCCCAAAGGTCTTTGTATTTTTGATTACAAAGGGGTACATAATTTTTTGCTTCAATTAATATATTTGGCAAAACATACCGCTTTCCACCGTAAAAGAGAGTACAATTCTTTAAAGAGACAAGTGTATCTGTTCTATTAAACAGCTCAATATATTCCGACTCAGGAAGCCCCTTTACGTCACTTGGATTAGCCATAATCTCATTAAATACTACCGAACCAAACTCATTAATTCCTAATGACGGTATTTGATAAGAAAACAATTCACTGGAAAATTGAATTGCATTTCCATTCAAGTCTTCAATCCCCCAGAAAGAAAGTTCATATTGCTGATCATCTTTCAAATGAAAAGGCAAAGTGAATATACCTTTCTTTTTATTGGCAGCAAGTTTCTTGTTTACTATCAAGCCTTCTTCTCCATTAATTGCAAAGTGAGCATTCTTAAAAGTCACCTCTTCACTGAAATCAACAGAGAAAGTAGAATCTGAGAGCGCAGCAACAGAAGTAACAGTTGGACGGGTTGTGTCAGTAGGATCAGTAACACCGGAACCAGATCCGGAATCATCTGGCACCTCACCTGTGCCAGAATCTGTGGTCGTTTTACGAATTGATATATCATCAAAATACAATGAAGTAGAATTACTGGCAAGATACTTACAGTATACTCCGCTATATTTTGAATTGGTAATTGTTTTGTCAGTTGCCTGTCCCTCTTCTTTCCAATCAACATCTTCTTCTGCAATCCGGGAATACAGAGTCCAGACTCCGGCATCACTGCACGTTACTTTAACCAACGCAGTACACTGAGGTAAATTAAGCGATGTCTTACTTCCCGAAATAAGGGTTGTAACAATTGATCCATTCTGCCTGACCAGTGAAATGTTTTTCCCACTTCCCCCCATCAATATATAATAGCCGTCAAGTTCGCCATTCAATACCGATTTGGTTGATGTCAAATAGAACTTAGCGTATGATTTGCTTCCCGGATTAAATCCATAGAAGAAAGTCTTATATTCCCAGGTTGTGCCAAGGATGAGAGTGGAAGCAGTACAAAGATATGCATCACCAGCTTTTCCCGGATCATACAATTGAAGTCCATACGCTCCGAACTTAACTCCATAATCAGCAGAAACTCTATATTTATCAGTATTTCCTTCCCAACATGGGTTAGTACTAAAGTTGGCATCCGCGAAAGACTCATTTACTTGTGAAAAACTACAGATAGAATATAAAAAACAGATAATAAATATAATTCTTTTCATAATATCTAGATTAATATTGCAAATTGTTATAAATTTGCACGCAATTTATACCAGCTGTAAAGGTATGATAAATAAAGTATAATTACAACTAAAGAAAAGAAAAGATGAAAGTAGCTATCGTTGGCGTAAGTGGCGCAGTGGGACAAGAGTTCCTACGTGTCCTCGATGAAAGAAATTTCCCTATGGATGAGTTAGTATTGTTCGGTTCCAAACGTAGCGCCGGAAGTAAATACACTTTCCGCGGTAAACAGATCGAGGTTAAACTATTACAACACAACGACGACTTTAAAGGTGTAGATATAGCCTTTACTTCTGCCGGTGGCGGTACTTCATTGGACTTTGCAGATACTATAACTAAATATGGAGCTGTAATGATTGACAATTCCAGCGCTTTTCGTATGGAAAAAGATGTTCCATTAGTTGTTCCTGAAGTAAACCCGGAAGATGCAAAAGATCGTCCTCGTGGAATCATTGCAAATCCTAACTGTACAACTATACAGATGGTAGTAGCATTGAAAGCTATAGAAAAAATTTCGCATATAAAGAAAGTACATGTATCAACTTATCAGGCAGCAAGTGGTGCAGGAGCAGCTGCAATGGACGAACTTTATGAACAATATCGTCAGGTATTGGCCGGTGAGGAAGTTACAGTTAATAAGTTTGCTTACCAGTTGGCATTTAATCTTATTCCTCAGGTTGATGTATTTACAGATAACGGATATACTAAGGAAGAAATGAAGATGTATAATGAAACACGTAAAATTATGCACTCTGATATTGAAGTCAGTGCAACTTGCGTACGTGTTCCATCATTAAGAGCTCACTCTGAAAGTACCTGGATTGAAACTGAACGTCCTGTTTCTGTAGAAGAGGCTCGCGAAGCATTCTCTAAAGGTGAAGGATTAGTGCTACAAGATAACCCTGCAAACAAAGAATATCCTATGCCATTATTTATTGCCGGAAAAGATCCTGTATATGTTGGACGTATCCGCAAAGACCTTTCAAATGAGAATGGGCTAACCTTTTGGACTGTAAGTGATCAGATTAAAAAAGGTGCTGCACTTAACGCTGTTCAGATTGCAGAATATCTAATTAAGGAAAAAAATCTATAATAAGTAGTTCAGTATTAGCTCACTACATTTTAACAACAAACAACAGAAATTTGTGTAAAAAGGTCAATCCTTCTACACAAATTTCTTTTTTTTCTACCTACATTTGCGCAGAATACCACTAAGTGATGGTTTTTCTTTTGGAAACAAATTACTATTAACTAATTATATTCTCAAGCAAAAATGGAAAACAATAACAAGATTTCCGGGGATTTACTCTTGCATACCAGCGTTGATGTAGCTCGCTGTTATCAATGCGGTAAGTGTACAGCCGGATGTGTTCTTGCTTCAGAAATGAACTTTCCGCCAAGTTACTTGATGCGACTGTTGCAAACAGGAACAGAAGAGAACTATGAAAGAATACTTCGTTCCAATACTATTTGGCTTTGTCTGAATTGCGAGAATTGTTTGGGCCGATGCCCCATGGAAATTGATATTCCCAAGGTTATGGATTATCTTCGTGAACAATCTCTTAACAGCAATAAGCTTCATCCCGATGCCAAGCCTATTGTTTCTTTTCACAAATCATTCCTTGATTCTATTAAGTACACCGGACGACTTTATGAGGTTGGATTGATTGCCGGATTCAAAGCCCGTTCTTTCCGCTTAACTCAGGATTTGAAACTTGCTCCTAAAATGTACCTGAACGGAAAATTGAACCTCATGCCCGAAATGATAAAAGATAGAAAAGGTATAGGAGAGATTTTCGCTAAGACAATTGATAACCCAAAGACTAAACATAAATGAAAATAGGTTTTTACCCGGGTTGTTCACTCAAAGGATCATCCCGTGAATACAATGAATCGGTAGTGGCGATTGCCAAAGCTTTAGATATTGAATTAGTGGAAATCAAAGACTGGAACTGTTGTGGTGCCACAGCTGCCCATTCAATGAACGAAGAACTTTCACTTTCACTTCCTGCTAGAATATTAGCATTAGCAGAAGCTCAGGGACTAAAAGAAGTTGTAGTTCCTTGTGCCGCTTGTTACAACCGCTTAATGGTTACCCAACACGAATTAAAAGACGATAATAAAAGAGGTAGAGTTACTGATATAATCAAGATGTCTTATAGTGGAGATCTGAAAATTATTAATGTGCTTCAAATGCTGGAAACTTACGCCATGGATAAAATTCAGGCAAAAGTGACCAAACCTTTTGCTCATAAAGTAGCTTGCTACTATGGTTGTTTGCTGATTCGTCCTCACAAGATTTTGCAATTCGATCGCGTTGAAGATCCACAAAGTATGGATACCATGATTAAACTCATTGGTGGGAATCCTATTGACTGGGCTTTCAAAACAGAATGTTGCGGTGCAGGATTCTCTGTTTCACGTACAGACCTGGTAGCCAAACTATCAGGTAATATTCTGCAAGATGCTGCCGACCGCAGTGCTGAAGCTATTATTGTAGCCTGCCCTATGTGTCAGTCAAATCTGGATATGCGTCGTGGAGCTATCAACGAGACTTTAAGTAAACCTTCTGACATTCCGGTTCTCTTCATCACCCAAGCTATTGGACTCGCTTTAGGAGTTAGTCCTAAGGAGCTGGGACTGGAACGCCATTTTGTAACAGTTAAATTATAATAGTATGTCAAAGATAGGAGTTTTTATCTGCCACTGCGGTGAGAATATCAGTGCCACTGTTGATTGTGAACGTGTAGCACAAGAAATCCGTAAAGTGGAGGGCGTAGAATATGCCATTGACTATAAATATATGTGTTCTGATCCGGGACAAACGCTCATTAAGGATGCTATCAGAGAGCATCACTTAGATGGTGTAGTTGTAGGTTCCTGCTCTCCTCGTATGCACGAGCCAACCTTTAGAAAAGCATGTGCAGAAGCCGGTTTGAATCCATTTTTATGTGAAATGGCTAACCTTCGTGAGCACTGTTCATGGGTGCACGAAAAAGGTGAAGCTACAACAGAGAAGGCATTTGACCTTGTAAAAATGCTGGTGGAAAAGGTAAAGCGCAATAAACCATTAGATTCCATCAAAGTGCCTATTACTAAGAAGGCTTTAGTTATTGGTGGTGGTATTGCCGGTATACAAGCAAGTTTGGACATTGCCAATACCGGTCATCAGGTAATCTTAATCGAAAAAGATCCTTCTATAGGTGGACACATGTCTCAGCTATCTGAAACATTCCCTACCCTAGACTGCTCACAATGTATTCTTACTCCAAGAATGGTGGAGGTTGCACAGCATCCAAACATCACCCTATATACTTATGCTGAGTTAGATAGTTTAGAAGGATTTATCGGTAACTTTACTGCAAAGATCAGATTAAAAGCAAAAAGTGTAGATCATAAGAAATGTACCGGTTGTGGGGCTTGCTTTCAAAAGTGCCCGCAAAAAAGAATCCCAAGTGAATTTAATGCCGGACTGGGTAACCGTACTGCGATCTATGTTCCATTCCCACAAGCTGTACCTAATAAACCTGTGATTGACCGTGAACACTGTAACTATTACAAACGCGGTAAATGTAAGATCTGTGAGGCAACCTGCCCTACTGGAGCAATTGAATGGGATAAGGAGGATGAGATTATCACCGAACAGGTAGGAGCAATTGTTGTAACTACAGGGTTCAATGTAAAAGGAGCTGATTTCTTCCCGGAATACGGTTACGGCAAATACAAAGACGTGCTCACCGGTTTGCAGTTTGAGCGTTTAGCTTCGGCTTCAGGTCCTACTTTAGGAGAGATTCGTCGTCCTTCAGATGGTACAATTCCTAAAAAAATTGTCTTTATTGCTTGTGCCGGTTCACGTGACCCAGCCAAAGGTATTCCTTATTGCTCAAAAATTTGCTGTATGTACACAGCTAAGCATGCAATGCTTTATCAACATAAGGTTCACGATGGTGAATCAACTGTATTCTATATGGATATCCGTGCCGGAGGTAAGAACTATGAGGAGTTTGTACGCCGTGCCATTGAAGAAGATCATGTGAACTATGTTCGCGGACGTGTTGCCAGAGTATACGAAAAGGACGGCAAACTGATTGTGAAGGGTGTAGATACACTACTTAGCGGACAGCAAGTGGAGATTGAAGCAGATATGGTAGTACTTGCTACTGCCGGTGTTTCTAATTGCGGAGCCGAACAACTGGCACAAAAGATGCACATCTCTTATGACCCATATCATTTCTTTGCAGAAGCTCACCCAAAATTAAAACCGGTTGAGACTAACACAGCAGGTATCTTCCTTGCCGGAGCTTGTCAGGCACCAAAGGATATTCCTGAAACTGTAGGTATGGCATCAGGTGCAGCAGTAAAAGTTGCCGGACTATTCTCAAACAATGAACTGGTTCGTGAACCGCTTATTGCAGTGGTTAACCGTTGCGCGCCTCCACAGTTTAGTACTTGCGTGGGTTGCTTTATGTGTCAGACTGCATGTCCTTACAATGCAATTGAGCGTGAAGAGATCAAGGGACGAGATGGTAAGGTAATTAAAACAGTTGCTAAAGTTAACCCGGGACTTTGTCAGGGTTGCGGTACCTGTGTTGCTTTCTGCCGTTCTAAATCAATCGATATCCAAGGTTACTCAAACGAACAGATGTTCGCCGAAGTGATGTCTTTATTGAATCATTAACTGAAAAACCATGAACAATAATAATTCAGAATTTGAACCTAAAATTGTCGCTTTCGTATGCAACTGGTGTACCTATGCAGGAGCCGACTTAACAGGTACAAGCCGATTAAAATATGCTACGAACGTGAAAATCGTTCGCTTCCCATGTACCGGACGTATTGACTTCATGTTACTCCTGAAAGCTTTTGCTCAGGGAGCCGACGGAGTAATCGTTTCCGGTTGTCACCCTAACGACTGCCACTATACAAGTGGTAACTTCCATGCTCGTCGCCGTTGGATTACATTCCGCGGATTGCTCGACTTTATGGGTATTGACATACGCCGCATCCAGTACTCCTGGGTATCTGCTGCCGAAGGAGCAAAATGGGCTGATATTGTAAATACAACCGTAGCAAATATCCGTGAGCTAGGTCCTTACACAGAATATCAGAAAGTTGCCGAATATTTAGATAAGGAGGAATACAATGGATAAACTCAGACAGAGAGCCGCCGCACTACTTGCCGACGGAACCGTAACCCTCGTTATCGGTTACGAAGAAGGAACCAACAAGCCACGTCCTATCTTTTGCCATACAGCAGAAGAAGCCGAAAAATTGATATACAGCAGCCATTGCATTCATAATCTGGCTGTTTATCTCACCAAGAAAGAACTGATGGGAACAGGTAAGGTAGCTATTACAGCAACCATTCCTGCCCTGAGAAGTATTCTTCAGTTGGCTATTGAAAATCAATTGAATGAGGAAAATCTTCTGGTAATAACAGTTACTGATAAAGAAGAGGTAAAAGAGTTTGCTAATTTTGCCGAGATTGAAGCTTACATTGCAGACTTTCAACTTAAACTGGAAGGTAAAGAACAGGAAATCATTGATAAACTTGAAGGCATGAGCCGCGAAGAACGTTTTAAGTTCTGGATGGAAGAAATGTCTCACTGTTTCAAATGCTATGCTTGCCGCGCTGCCTGTCCGCTTTGCTACTGCACAAAATGTATTGTTGAAGAGAACCGTCCACAGTGGATTAATCCTTGGGCTGCTCCTTTAGCAAATATGGAATGGCAGATAAACCGTGCCATGCACATGGCCGGACGCTGTACCGGTTGCGGAGCATGTGGAGACGCTTGTCCGGTAGGTATTCCTATCCATTTGCTTACCCGTAAAATGATGGAAGATCTTGCTCCGGAATTCGGTTTCACGCCTGGACAGCCATCAAAGAACGGAAATGCTCTTTCCACATGGAAAGCAGACGATAAAGAAAACTTTATACGATAAGGAACCATGGAAACAAAATATATCAGTAAAAACGGACTGAATGAATGGTTCAGCCAAATTGTAAAAAGCGGAAAACGTGTTTATGCGCCAGTAAAGGAGCGTGAACAGGTTGAATTCAAGAAAGTACAAGCTCTTAGTGAGGTGGCCGATGAATATATTCAGACTACACAATCCATTAAGTCGGCTGTATTTCCACGTGCAGAAGTTTTGTTCTCGTATGAGAAAGAGAGCGGCAAGGTAAATGTTGAAGACTTTAATCCAGATACAGTAAAAGAAACTGTTCTATGGAAGATTCATCCATGTGATGCAGCAGGATTCAAACCTCTTACTGCCATCTTTAACTGGGATTACAAGGATAAATTATATAACGCCCATCTGGAAAAGACAACCCTCGTTACTTTCAGCTGTGCAAAGGCAGACAAGAGCTGTTTCTGCACCAGCGTGAATGGTGGACCGGGTAACACTGCCGGAAGCGACGTTCAACTAACTATGCTGCCTGATGGTGGAGCTATCGTTGAAATCCTTACTCCTAAAGGTGAAGCACTTGTGCAACTTGCAGCCTCAGCTTTTGAGAATGACAAAGAAGAAGATAAGTCAAAGTATCTTGCCGATGTACCTCAGATGTTTGACGTAGAAGCGATCAAAGCCAAACTAGCTACCGCTTTTGATAGTCCTGTTTGGAAAGAACAGTCAGAACGTTGCCTTGGTTGCGGAGCTTGCGCATTTGTATGTCCTACTTGTGCGTGCTTCGATATTCAGGAAGACGCACATGGCTCTAAAGGAAAACGTATTCGTTGCTGGGATTCCTGCGGATTCTCACTATTCACCAAGCACACTTCGGGACACAACCCACGTGCCGTGCAAAGTCAACGCTGGCGTCAACGCATTCTGCATAAGTTCTCTTACATGCCCGACCGCCTTAGCGTACTTGGTTGCACTGGTTGCGGACGCTGTTCACGCGCCTGTCCGGTAGATATGAATATACTTGAACATCTAACTTCAATTGCAAAAAAATGAGCGAACAAAATATATATCTTCCATACCTGATGACCATTGATAAGATTACCAATGAAGCTCCTGGTGTGAAGACCTTTAAGTTGAAATTTCAAAACGAAGAAGAGGCTAACGCATTTAATTTCAAAGCCGGACAATTTGGAGAATATTCTGCTTTTGGCGAAGGAGAATCTACTTTTTGTATAGCCTCAGCTCCTACCCGTAAAGGATATATTGAATGTACTTTCCGTGAAACAGGAAAGGTAACTTCCGGACTTGCCGACCTGGAAGAAGGAAGTACTATGGGATTTCGCGGACCTTTTGGTAACACATTCCCTATGGACGAATGGAAAGGGAAGAGTCTGGTATTCATTGCCGGAGGTATCGCCCTGCCACCAATGCGTTGTGTAATCCAGAACGCGCTCGACCTTCGTGAAAACTTCAAGGACATCACAATCGTATACGGAGCAAAATCTGTGAACGACCTTGTTTACAAAGACGAATTAAAGGAATGGGCCGACCGTCCGGATGTAAATCTGGTAACAACTGTTGACCCGGGAGGTGAAACTCCTGATTGGAAAGGTGAAATAGGCTTCGTACCTTCCATTGTAGATAAAACAGCTCCATCTCCAGAGAATACAATTGCCATTGTGTGCGGACCTCCTATCATGATTAAGTTTACTTTCCCTGTATTAGAGAAATTAGGCTTCAAGGACAATCAGATTTACACAACACTTGAAAACCGTATGAAGTGCGGCGTAGGTAAATGCGGTCGTTGCAATGTAGGCAAGCTTTATGTTTGTAAAGACGGACCGGTATTCAGCAAAGAGCAGCTAAACAACATTCCAGCTGAAGAATATTAATCGTTTGAACGATTATTCATCATATAAAAAGCGGAGACAGTGGTAACATTGTTTCCGCTTTTTGTTTATAACAAACAGATTAAAAACTATTTAAAACCCGCCAACATTAAGTCTTCCTCCTGTAACACATTTACCATTAAGCGAAGTCGTTGATGTAGCAGCACCTTTTATTGCATTAATTATTTGTGTTACCGAAGCTCCCGAGTGAGTTGACAAATACAAAGCGGCTGCACCGGTTACATGAGGAGCTGCCATAGATGTGCCGCTATAACTTGCATAACCAGAACTTGCTTTACCTTTTGGGGGAACACAAGAATAGATTCCCGATCCTGGTGCACCAATATCTACCGATAAAGCTCCATAGTTTGAGAAACTTGACAACTTACCCAAATTTGTTATGGAAGCAACAGAGATTATATTGCTATTGGTATATGATGCCGGATAAGAAGGAGTCAGATCAATATTAAGTCCACTGTTTCCGGCTGCAGCAATAAAAAGAATCCCGGCATTATTGGCACGCTGAATAGCATTAAATAAGTTTTGTGAATAACCACCCCCACCTCATGAGTTATTGGTTGCAACAATATTGAGTCCAGCATTCTTTAAAGCAGTAAAATAATCCACTGCCTTCACTGCATTCGCAGTGGTTCCACCGCCCTTACCCAGAAATTTTCCACTGAGTAGTTTGATATTCCAGCACACTCCTGCTACACCTTTACCGTTATTACCAACAGCTCCTATTGTTCCAGCTACATGAGTACCGTGAGCATCACCGGACGTATCAAAAATACTATTGTTGTTCTTAACAAAGTTCCAGCCATAAACATCGTCAACGTAGCCATTTCCATCATCGTCTATTCCATTGCCTGCAATCTCACCTGGGTTTTTACCAGCATTCGCAGCAAGATCTTCATGATAGTACATATACCCTTCATCAATAATTCCTACATATATATCACCGGAACCTGTATGTCCGGCAGCCCAAGCTTTAGCGGCCTCACATCCATATTGATTTGAAGGCGAGGTTGATGCACCATACATGCCCCATAGCAAGCCATTCATGTAATAAGGATCATTAGGCATAACATCAATGGTATAGATATAGTTTGGTTCTGCATATTCAACACCATCCAGTTTCTTCAATAGTCCTATTGCATCTGATACAGCCTTAGGAGTTCTTATCAACAAGAAGCCTTCATTATCACCTGCATGTTTCATTGCATGGGTAAGAATCTTTTCAGCTATAGAACCACTAATATGGCTTAATGCGGTATTCATGGTTTTAGAAGATGTTCCGGCTTTAAACTTAACTAAAATCTCATTAGGCACATAGGCATTATTAGAAACATTGGTTGCAGAACGAGTCTGAACATCTCCATTCTGAACTATCAAAATAGGATCTTCTTTTGAGCACCAGGAAAAAATGGCCATTGCTCCAAACAGAAAAATGGCTGAAATAATAGAGTTAACAGCACTTTTTTTCATGATTTTGATTTTTACAGATGAATAAAAAGAGTTTCTTCCAGAAAAAGGAAACATGTATTTGAGTAAAATAGAGTCTTTCTGCTGCAAATAATGATGATTACCAACTGTTTATACCATAGCTCATTGACTTTATCAGAGCATATATAATAAAAACAACCACATTAGAAGCTTTGTTTTTTATTTAGAGTTTATTTGCACGTTATATGCCCAATACGATTTACCTAAGTTTAAAAGATCATAACTTCCGTCTGTTTTTTATATGGATATAAGGGCTATACCTCCTAGCTGAGTTGAATAAAAAAGCATTCAGGTATAATCTCAAAATCATTGCCCGGTAATTTGAAACCATTGGCGAATGGATGAATAGCCATTCGCCAATAAAATAAATACACACTCCAACAGATACAATTACTTATCCAAAATATCTAACTCAGACTATACAGCCATATAACTAAAAGATTATCAACACATTATTATCCAATTTTATTTTAGACAGCTTTTTCTCAAAAAAAACAAAACCATAAAGGTTTAATTTGAGGGGGTAACAGGAGTACTCACACTGAAACCCTTTGGTAGTGGGGGTGACAAATTTTAGCACAAGACATATAAAAGAAGTTTTATTTAAAGTTTGTCACCACACTCTGAAAATTATGTACATACAAAAAAAGTAAGCCAAGTAACTATAAAAAATAATTCCTCCATAGGTGTTTAATAAAATCTTTCGAATCTATACAAAATATCAAGTAAATTAATCAACTATTATTAAAAAACACATAACTTTGCATTCAAAAGTAAAATACATACAAAGTAATATCTTAATAGCTTAATATAACAGCAATTAGAATAATTATTAAATCAACAAGATCAACATCATTGCAGAATGAAAATAAAATACAGGGAAGAACAGAGAAAAAAGATTATTACTATTTCAATTGGATTTATAATAACAATTATAATTGGGCTATTCATCATTGAAGTTTATAATGGAAGGAACGATATCGTTGATGGCTTTAAAAAAGGTTATCAAGAAGGTCTGAAAATGAAATAAAAACATGAAAAAGAAGCTCTTTCTACTAATCGGATTAACTCTTACAATATTACTCATTGTATGGGAACTCTATTTCTTCCCCAACTTCAAAGAAGAGATAACAGAATGGGGCGATTATTTCTTTATTGTTCCAATGATTTTCTGCTATGCCGCATTCTTCCTGAAACCCGAAAAAGTAAATCCATTGAGTATTATCAGTGGAAGTGCCTTTGGTGTGATAACATCAATAGCACTAGGCATTCATTTATCAGACAATATTTGGGTGTATAAAATATGCGCAACTATTGTTGGAGCATTAATAACATGGGGCATAACCAGAAAGTTAAAATACAACAAGGAAATGTAATGGGCTAATTATGCAAAAGACAGATAATTACGACAAAAAAAAAGGTTGGACAGACTATGATATCTTTTTAAAAAATATAAAACGAGATTATTTTTATTGTGTTTTGTGCATTAATATTAGTTTTTGTATTAGGTAAATTTGCAGAAGTATTTGGAAAAAGCTTAAACTCTTAATCACCTACAAACAAAAGTAGTATTAACATATCTTACAGCCCAATACTAATCTTAAATATTGGGCTAGCGTAATCAGCACGCTACTGGCCAAAACTTAAATTTAAGAGATTCATTGACAGGAAAACCCATTTCATTTGCAAATATAGATTTGATTGCTCCACAAAAAGAAGAAACTCATAGCTTGTTCAATTAAACCTCCAGAATAACTAATATTAATATCTCAGAAAACTATTTAAGCGGAGACATATCATCTATTTCAAAATCTGACCTGAAAAGCAGAAAAGAATATCGAAGACTTTTCTTTAAACAATACAATAATCATTTATTTTTTAATCTTTTGTGATTCTATTTTATATAAACAAGGACTTAATATGTATAAACATCAAACTAATTTGTTAACATCAGCTTTCTCTTTTTGTATGCTTCCCATAAATAGACAGAAAGAATAATGTCCTTTGCATTTGTTTTACAGATTACAACATGATTATCAAAAAACTTAGAGTTTGGCATTAATTCACCCTTCAATGCTGTAGCCTGACGAAAAGGAAACAGGTGGTTAATCCATTTAAGATCAACAACCTGTTTGATAAGTACGGTCCCGACAGCAATCATAAAACAGTTGCTTCGACACTATTTTATGCGCTTAAATGTGATTGATCTCTTTTGGTTATTTTCCGTAAAACTTTGAATATACATATCGGGAGATTTAAACTCTTCATAAAATTTGTCGGTTACATTCTCTGGATGGGTAATGTCCATTATAGCAACCCCTTCCAGCAAATTTTCAGAAACAAATCTGCATATGTATATAATCATTTTTCCTGAATGTTCTTCAAGTTCTACTCCTATTATTTTCTCAGACCTGTTATCATATCCCCACATTTGCTTATTCTGATAGATTATCTTATCCTGAGCTTTAATCTTAAAGCTCCCGACGAGAGCATTTTCTCCGTAATAGGAAAACTCAAACCAGTATGTTGTATCTTTCCCGACTTCGGCTTTCCAGGTACCAATATACTTTCTGAGCAGCTCTGCCTGATTGAGACTTTTCTGGCTGCTTTGTGCCTGCTCAGTCTGTTGCTTTTCAATGTTCTTTTGAACGGTAGATTCTACCGCATAGATGATTTTCCATTCTTTGCCAATCTTTTTGAGGATGAATTGAGCGGCTCCCGGATCGGCTACGGTTATGTGTCCATCCTTAAAATAAGCTATGAGTTTGCAATTGGCAGTATATAACACGGTAGAACGGTCGAGAATGTTGTAATGCTCATTGAAGAAAGTAAATTTTTGACCGGTCATGGTGTCAAAGAGAGGTTGCATTGCATTCACAATATCCTTATATTCAAATATATTTCCATTATAGATATACCTGAAATCGGGTGAGTCATAATAGGTTCTACAAACAATATCAAGGTTGACTTGCTCGCATCCTGCAGTCAATGTATTAATTACTTCTTTTACTTCAACTTTGATTCTCTCTTTTTCTTTATCGGAAACAGAACTATTGGTAGCTGCATAGCAGAATAGGTTTGCCATGAGCAAGGCCCAGACAAAAAACAGTTTTTTCATGATTTTACAGTTTAGATTAAAGTTCAGCTACTTTTTAAAAACATCTGATAACAGCAATTGCTTTTTTGCTCCGGCCATATCAGCCGGAGTGTTTTTCTTCTGACATCCACAGAATACAAACATAGTCAGAAGCAATGGAACAATGATCTTCTTTATTTTTTTTCATTTAGTTTGATTAAACCGAGCCGTTTCATCCAGCTGAGTTCATCATAATAAGTACGATCTTCTTTGATTAATCCCTCTGGGGTTAACTTCGCTAGGAATGCCCCTTTGCTTAAGTTTTTAAGGCCGGTTGGCTGAATATCACCCTCTGGTCCGGCAAGCAGTCCTGTAAAAGTTCCTCTACTTACAAACTCAAAACAAACCTGATCACCGGAAGCAATAATTTGTACAAATTCCATTTTCACATCAGGGAATGCACGAAAATAAGCAGCATAATATTTCTCTATTGCAGCTTTACCACGCACCATCTCATCTCCTTTCACATCAAATAAGACAGCATCTTCAGAATAGAATTTCGTTAAGGCAGAAGCATCATGAGTGTTAAATACTTTTAGTATTTTATCGGCAAATAACTTATAATCAACCACATCTTTCTTCTGATTACAGCCACATAAACAAATTAAGCTCAGGGTTAAACCCATCAGAACTTTAACAAAATTGGATTTCTTCATTTTTCACGCTAATTAAAAGGGAATTAATCTTTGCGTACTCGCAGATACTTGGAGCGGAAATCAAGTTAATGCATATTCCATCTAATTGAGAATTAACATCAACCAAATGTAGAGCGTTTCGCATTACTCACCTGAAGCGTAGGTGCAACATTTACGATTCAGCCAACTTATTAAGACAGCAACTTTGATTATCCCTTCGGAATTACTCATCAGACAACTGTTCTGATAGAAGGAATATATCATGACTAACATATATAACAATCAGGCATTGAATTAGATTACACATTCATTAGATAGTTATTATTATTTAGTATAATTTTGTAGTAAAGATATTTAATGCTGATTATTCTTAACGATACAGTCACTCATGTGAACAACGCTTTAGAATGAATTTAGCCAAGGAATTTGACTGGTTTTCATTCAACTTGTCTCTTTCAAAAAAAGTTCTGAGCAGAACAAGGAAAGCCATAGTTATTGACCCAAGCTATATTTCCAAATCTGGTAAACAGACTCCATGGATTGGTTATTTCTGGTCTGACTATTCAGGTGCGGCAAAACGAGAACTAGAGATTAACTGTTTGAAGTCACAAAATATATTATTGCAGACGCTTATTTTTCTAAGAAGAACTTTACTGATGGGATGGCCGAACTCGGATTCCATCTAATTTCTCATTTTCGTGATGCCGCTGTTCTGTTTTATCTAATAATAGTTCGTTAATAAAATAGTATCGAGCTATGCTGCAATAGTAGCAAACTCAATGAGTTCTCTTTTAATAGTTTGTCACTTAATCATTCGTTTCAAGGATTAGAATATGCCATTGTGGTATAAATATTACCTTTGCGTTTTTATAAATATCACACAAATATCATTCCTGAAAAATAAAACATCCCGAGAGAGATTTAAAAAACCTCGCCAAGTGTTATAGTATTTATTCCCCAATAACTAAAATCCATACTCCAATAAATAAAAATTATTGGAGTATGGATTAACAAGAAATGCGGAATAATTTTTGAAAAACGTAACCGAACATTCTCAAATAAACTATTTTATATAAATCATCCGCAGACCTTCCACTAGTTTAAACTAATAATCTGATTATAACCAATCTACTTAGAGGAAGATAAAAATAATAACCATTTTTGCAACTAACACATTTTTAACCTAGTGGTTATCAGCATAAAATTTTAGTGGCAGATAACTTAATTTTAGTAGCAGATAAAAAATCATCTGCTACTAGTTGAAATAACTTCTAGCAAGCACTTTCAGTAATTTAGTAGCAGATAAGCAGATGATTTTGCATTTTTCTATTTCTGAGATTAAATAGCGTAATCCAGAAATACCTTGAGATTTAAAGCGGAAACCCAGCCAAAAACGCGAAATAATATAAATTGATTTAGAGAGCATACTTATAATGTAATCCTTTGCCAGGCTCAACTAGTAAATTGGCTACTTCAAAGTTCACATCACCATCTTGTAATCCATTCTGCAATTTTGCCACAACGGTGTGGCGGCAGTTAGGTTCAATAGTATAATTGCGAAAATAAATCACACCGGATTGATGTTCTGTTTTTAATAAGTTGAAAGTAAGATCGGATTTATTTCTGAAAGTAATCTTCACGCTTTTCTCTGTTTTCTCTATATTCAATATTTCAATGGCATTCTCAAATATTTCTTTGAGGTATTTTTCCTCTCCTACAATGTTATCGCCAACATAAACCGCTGTTCGTCTATTGAGCAATGCTTCGCGTATTCCTTCTGCTGAACGTTCTTTTGCAAAAACAAAAGTCATGGTGCGATGTTTGCTTTTTGCAAAATCAATATCAGTTTGAATTGGTTGGTGTATATCCGAGTTTCCAAGCATAGTCAGTTTCCTATCCAGACACCAACGTTGAGCCTCCGGATAATATTCACCGCCGTTGGCTACTTCAATTCCATTCATACAGCCGGCATTGTATAATTCAGTATGTTCGGGCCACCATTTAGTGGTGTCGGGCTGCTGAGCATCCCATCCGGGATGATTCCAAAATATAAATGCATTCTGAACCTTGGCTGCCTTAAAGGAATCTCTCCATTCTTTCTTATCCAGAGAGTCATTATTATCTAGGAAAATAGCATTAAAATGTCCCGGAGCCATAGGTCGGGTAATTTCACTGCCACGAATAAGAATGATGTCTTCTGTTTTAGCCGATTTTTCTGCAATCTCGAAAGAACGTCCATGCTCAGCTACAATATCTTTTTTGTGGGGGCGATATTCCAGATGATCCGTTAGGGCAATGGCATCCAATCCTTCACGGTAAGCTTCATCTACACGCACAGTGGGCCATACTAATCCGTCTGAAAAAACAGTATGAATATGAAAATCACACTTCAGCGTTATGTAATTCCCGATGTTAGGTACTTTCAACTCATGACGGACTTGTGCTCCCATATTAAAAACAATGGACTGTGCCAGTACCATCATTCCAATAATTAAAGTTCTCTGTTTCATTAGTTTTTTATTTATTCTATATTAAAACATTCTTTTTCATCCAAAAGTTTGTCCGTGATTCAAATATAACACCTGGCTTAGATTGAAATGTCTTCCGTATAAACTTCTCCAAAACGATTGGTAACTTCTATTGTTATGTTTTTTGCTCCGGTTGAAGGAGCTGCCCGGAAAAGATGTAGGGTTTTATAACCTTTGGCTTTGCCGCTCATATTGATAAAATCCTGATCTTCGTCAGAGAATTGTTCCATTACACCTTTCAGTACTCCGTCTTCATACCATTTCACCTGGCACTGTGTATCCCAATCCCAGTAATTGACCACTACATACCCAGATTGCGTTACAAACTCTCCTGGTTTGTATACACGGAACTGATAATTCAAATCGCGGCCCGTGACTTTATAGTGCCATTTTACATCATCACCCTTCACATCCACAATAAGATAGCCGTTGGGAGAACCATCTCTATTCACATCTCCTGCCCACCAAGCACCACATGCGGCACCAATGTTGTGTTCATAGATAGTGGAGGTTATTTTCTCATTCTCATAAAAATGTGTGTGCCCGGCAAAAATATGTGCACGATAATCTTTCAGAATCTGTATTAACTGAGCTGCATTGCGAATGTTCCCGGAACCGTTTGTACTACGGTTAGAGGTCGGCGCGTGAAGATTAAGGAATACCAACGAACCGGTTTTCACATAGCTAAGATCTTTCTTGAGCCATTCAAGCTGGTCATTTGTGAGGTTCTCTGTATAATTCTTATTCTTAAAATAGTCTATTGATTTCATTGTAACCACATGAACGTTACCTACATTGAATGAATAATCTGTAGGTCCGAAGAATGACTCGTAACTCTGTTCGGCATAGCTATTTAATGGGTTCTCTGTGTTGTGAAGATCATTGTAGTTTAAATCAAAATCATGGTTACCAATGGTGTGAAACATGGTAAATCCAAGCGAAGAGACACTTGACTTGTAAGCGGGAAATAATCCCATGGCATCCCATACATTGTCTCCCAGGGTCATTCCGTAAATTTCCTTACTCGAATTTTGAGTTGCATAGTTCTTTAAATCGGGAACAGTCTTTGTCTGGAAAAGAGCTAACTGCGTAACATTCTTTACCGAAGAGACACTTGACTTGTAAGCGGGAAATAATCCCATGGCATCCCATACATTGTCTCCCAGGGTCATTCCGTAAATTTCCTTACT
>Ga0183099_1000047_pt2 | contig 45649 bp, 39 predicted proteins | sample Biomet1_FD_127788 | JGI IMG/M metagenome (GOLD analysis project Ga0183099, IMG submission 127788) | Microbial communities from bioreactor (seeded with anoxic lake sediment) at LBNL, California, USA - Biofuel metagenome 1 | ecosystem: Engineered > Bioreactor > Anaerobic > Unclassified ... | reverse complement strand
TCACTCACGAGAAGGGTCACTCACGAGAAGGGCAAACTCATTGCCAAATGCGGCGAGATACCCCATCCGATGACGGCGGCCCACCACATCGTCTTCTTGGCTCTCGAGAGCGAGCGCGGCCTCGAAATCAAATACCTTCCTAGCGAAGGCGTTCCGGCTGTCGCGGAGTTCGCGGATGTCGAGCATGGAGTGGTTTACGCCTATTGCAACCTTCACGGTCTCTGGAAGAAAAATTTCTAGATTCGAAAGCTGAAGGAAGGCTCCGAAAAAACGGGGCCTTTTTTAACAAAAGATACATTTGTCCCTTTATTTGTTGGCGGTTTTTTGCCACAATAAGTGACAATGAAACGGGCTCTGGTCCTTTGTGGCGGCGGGTCACTTGGCTCTTACGAGATAGGCGCTTGGCGTTTTTTGCGTGAAAAAGGGATGACTTTCGATATCGTAACCGGAACCTCCATTGGGGCCATCAACGGCGCTCTTGTGGTCACAGGTGAATACGCAAAAGCCGAAACTCTCTGGAATACGGTCGAAGCCGATCGCGTCATAAATAACGGCATCAACTTCTATGATGGAATGTGGGAAAACTTCACAAAGGCGACCTTCTCCCGCCTTATGTCTTTGGCCAAGGACTACCTAAAAAACGGCGGAGTGGACATTTCTCCGCTCATCGCCTTGATGAACCAAGCCATCGACCCGAAAAAGGTCTTAGAATCAAAAATTGCTTTTGGGATAACCACCGCCACCTTCCCGGCCTTCAAGCAACATAACGTAGACATCAAGAAAGTTCCTGAGGAAGAGGTGATGCAATGGCTTCTCGCCTCGAGCGCCTGTTATCCTATTTTCCCTGTCCGCACCATTAACGGAAAACGCTACGTAGACGGAGGATATAATGACAACCTGCCAATAGATCTCGCCCTCGAGATGGGGGCTGACGAAATCGTGGCGGTCCTTCTCCACTCTATTCCGAAGATGCCCCAACACCCCGAATTGATGGATCTGCCTTTTGTCACCACTATTCGACCAAGCCGTGATACCGGAAGCATCATGAATTTCTATGGTCCCGTGGCCATCAACAACATGACTTTGGGTTACCTCGATGCGAAAAAGACCTTTGGCGAGGCGTGGGGCCGGTCTTTCACTTTCCAAATCGACGAGAGTCTCGAACCCCGTTTTCACAGTTTCCTTCTCGAAATGGCCCACGAAAACCTCTTGGTTCTCTCGAGAACGCAAGAAGCCCTCTCTTTTGAAGGCATCAAGCCCAAAACCAATCGGCAAATCTACCTAAGAACCATCGAACACTTGGGAGAGTGGCTCGGAATGGATTACCTCAAGATCTACGAGATAGATGACTTCTTGCACGAAGCCATCAAGAACATCCGAACAGAAGAAAACAAACCGAACATCCACGAGTTCATCGCTTCCCATATCTGGAGCAAGCATATCTCCGAAAACGAACGCAGGCCTTTCGTGGCGTACTTGGACCACATCTACGCCAACAATCTAAAAAAGAACAAACTCGAGAAGATGGCCGAAACCGATCCCGAAATTTTGGCTTTCATGGCGTTATTCACGCAACTCAAGAAATCCGGGTTTCTCCGTTAGGAATTAAAAAGTTCTATCAAAACGGAAAATAGCTCCTTTGGAAAGTGTACCCAAAATCTTGGCAACCCAACAATGGGTAGTATTTTCACAAGATTCACGGAGGAAGAGAAACTTGATGGTGATGAATCCCACAAGAGGATCTTTTGCATCGAGAACCCAAGAGAGCCGCCAAACACGATCAAGTCAAGTTTTACAGGAGGGTTGGTGGACACCAAAATGAGGTAATTATGCTACCAGTTCATTCGTAGTTTAATGTTTATAGATAAGTGTGCCAAGTTATTGTAGAATACAATGTCTTTATTGATGAAGTTATTTGGTGGAGGAGGGCAAAAATGCGAATCCTCGTTGTGACCCCACACTATTTTCCTGAAGCCTTTTCAATCAGTGCCGTTTGTGAAGAATTGGCCAAACGTGGACACTCCGTTTTCGTTTTAACTGGTCAACCATGTTATGGCAAAACAGCAATTTATCCAGGATATGAAAAGTCGGGAGAAGACCAAAGGAACGGGGTAAATATTTATCGTGTTAAAGTTGCCCCAAGGAAGAGAGGCACGCTCTCGTTACTCGCCAACTATTATTCATTTTGGAAAAACTCAACAAAATACGTCCGCACACTGAGAACTGAGTTTGATGTCGTTTTTTCGGTGTGCCTCAGCCCGATTACTTCTGTTAGCGCCGCTGTTAAGTACTCTCGTCTTCATCATGTTCCGCACATTCATCATTGCCTTGATCTCTGGCCAGCTTCTGTCGTGGCCGTCGGGAAAAAAAGTCACATCCTTTATTCTTTTTGTCTCCGTCTTAGCAAAAAACTATACAACCAAATGGATGAAATTTTGGTTTCTTCGCCTTCTTTCATAGATTACTTTAAAAACGTTTTGGAGATAAAAAATAAAAACATTATTTTCGTTCCCCAGCCATCTTTGTTAACAAAGGGTATCATGGAAACTCCTCATCAATATTCCTCTGAAGTTAACCTTGTTTATGCCGGAAACATCGGTTCAATACAAGGAGTGGAGAATTTGGTTTTGGCCTGTTTGCCGTTTAAAGACAATCCTCCTTTTTGCCTTCACATTATTGGTTCTGGGTCAAATCTTTCCAAAGTTCTTCATCTGATTGAGACAAACGGTCTTTCTGAGATTGTGAAATATGAAGGCGTTATCGCCCCCGACGAGATTGGCAAATGGCTTTCTTCGGCTTCCGCTCTTTTGGTTTCGCTTCGTGGCGATGTTGGGGTTGTTTCTTCGACGATTCCAAATAAGCTCATCACGTATCTCGGTTTCGGGAAGCCAATTATCGCTTCCATTTCTGGTGATGGGGCGCTGATTTGCAAAGAATCAGGTGGCTGCCTTGTTACCTCGGAAGACGTTGACGATATTTCTAATAATTATCGGAAATTTCTTTCTATTACAGAAAAAGAAAAAAATGCGATGTGTTTAAACAATCTAACTTTTTTCGATTCTCATTTCGCCTTACGCAAGGTCGTTGACAAAATTGAAAAAGAAATAATTAACTCATCGTTAAATAAAAATGGTCAATAAACAGTCTTTTTCGATTTTTAAGTTGTTAACCGCACTAATCTAAAGAAAGATTTGCGTTTAAATTTGATAGGTCCATCTATTGTTTTATTTATTAAGCAATTCATCAAGTCGCCGTTGGGGTCGCCATGTTACAATGATAAAATACGGATACTGATATAGTATTAAGTAGTTAACAAATGAAGGTGGTCCATTCATGAAACTTGTTATTCTTGCTGGCGGCTTTGGAACACGCATTGGGGAAGAAACTAACCTTAAGCCAAAACCCATGGTTGAGATCGGTGGAATGCCGATTATTTGGCATATTATGAAAATTTTTTCTCACTACGGTGTCAACGACTTCGTTATTTGTGCTGGATATAAGCAAGAAGTGATTAAGGAGTATTTTGCCAACTACGCCTTGCACAACAGTGATGTTACCTTTGATTTTTCGAATGGTGGAAGAGTGAATATCCATAGCGATATCTCCGAGCCTTGGAAGGTTACCGTGGTAGACACCGGCCTCAACACCATGACGGGTGGTCGAATTAAAAGAATAAAAAATTATATAGGCAACGAGTCGTTTTTCATGACGTATGGTGACGGAGTTTCGAACGTTAATATTGATGAGCTTCTGTCTTTTCATAATCATTCAAAAGCCATTGTTACAATGACGGCCGTTCAGCCGGAAGGGCGTTTTGGTATCATCGATTTTGGCAAAAACGATGTCGTTAATTCTTTTCGAGAAAAAAATCAGGAAGATACTGGTTGGATTAACGGCGGATTTATGATAATCGAGCCTGACATTTTCGATTTTATCGCCGGCGATTCGATCTCGTTTGAACGAGAACCACTTGAGGCTGTGGCCAAAACAGGGAAACTCAATGCATATAGACATCACGGATTTTGGCAATGCATGGATACTCTTCGTGATAAAGAAAAACTTGAAGCAGCTTGGGCCACCGGAAAGGCTCCTTGGAAGGTCTGGTAATGCTTGATTTTTATAAAGACAAAACCATTCTTGTCACCGGACACACGGGTTTCAAGGGGGCCTGGCTTTCCGAAATTCTAATTAATGCGGGGGCGTCAGTTGTTGGATACTCGCTCGACCCCCCGACCAAACCGAGTCTTTTTGATTTGCTCGATTTGGACAAGAGGATGATTTCCGTTATTGGCGACGTTCGTGATTTTGATCGTTTGAACGAAACCGTGAAGAAATACAAACCCAAAATAGTGTTTCATTTGGCCGCTCAACCTATTGTGTTAATTGGCTATCAAAAACCGGCCTACACCTACCAGGTTAATGTAATGGGCACGGTCAATATTCTTGAATCAATACGAGGCACGGACTGCGTTAAGTCTTTTTTAAACATTACGACCGACAAGGTATACGAAAACAACGATTTAGAGAATCACCCCTTTAAAGAAGATGAAAAATTAGATGGATTTGATCCTTATAGTAATTCAAAAAGCTGTAGTGAATTAGTAACGCACTCTTACAAGAAAAGCTTTTTTGGGGATGGAAAAACGGCAATTTCAACAGCCAGGGCGGGCAATGTCATTGGGGGTGGTGATTTCTCTCCCGACCGCATCATTCCGGATTGTGTCCGCGCAGTTGAGACCAATCGGGCAATTCAGGTACGAAATCGTTTTTCAACGCGACCCTATCAATTTGTCCTTGAACCCCTTTTTGTTTATCTTCTGATCGCTAAATGCCAATACGAGGATGGGAGTAAGTCTGGCTATTATAATGTAGGGCCAGATTCTGCTGATTTCATTGCTACAGGTGATCTCGTATCTCTCTTTTGCAAGAAATGGGGCCAAGGCATACTTTTTGAAGACAAAACCCTCCCAAGTGCCCCCCACGAAGCCGCCTTTCTTTCATTGGATAACACACTAATTAAGAAGACTTTTGGTTGGTCTTCGACTTATCATATTGAAGAAACTATGGATCAAATCGTCAGTTGGACAAAGGTGTATCTTCAACACCAAGACGTGAGGTCGATTACAGATTTTCAGATTGAGCAATTTGCTCGGAGGTTTATGAAATGAAGGCGATTGTAACCGGCGCTGATGGTTTTGTTGGGTCTTACGTGGTTCAGGAACTACTTGATCATGATTATCAAGTTATTGCGATTGACCTAGCTGCGATTCCGCATCGTTTGAATCTTCGGAATAAGAATCTTAACTATGTTTGTCTTCCTGTCGATCGAATTGCTGAGATAAAATCTTTGGTCCCGGAGGTTGAAGGCGCTGATATTTGCTTTCATTTCGCTTGGCGTGGATCTGCAGGCTCCGAGCGCTGTGACGAAGCCATTCAACTGAATAACGCCTTGCTGACGGCAAAATGCCTTCGGGAGGTCGCGACCATTGGTGTCAAACGTTTTGTTTGCGCTGGAACTATTATGGAATTCGAAACCAATCAAGTAATTTATGATCAAGGAAGTAAACCAGCATTGCAGTATATTTATGGCGCAGGCAAGACTGCCGCACACGAAATTTGCAAGCCGATAGCTAATGATTTGAAAATTGATTTAATATGGGCTTACATCACAAATACATACGGCGTAGGAGAATCGTCTCCTCGTTTTCTTAACTCCACGATTCGAAAGATTATTAATGGCGAATCTCTTGATTTTACCTCGGGTACTCAAAATTACGATTTCATATATGTAACCGACGTTGCCAGAGCTTTTCGTTTACTTGGCGAAAAGGGTAAAGGAAATAAGGGCTATATCATAGGGAGCGGATGCGCAAAGCCTCTTCGGAAATTTGTTGAGGACATCCTTGATGAATTAAAGCCGACTGTTCCGGCCAAATTTGGGGACATTCCTTATTCTGGGGCCATGACTCCTTTGGAAACCTTCTCAACGAATGAAATTGTTGCCGACTGCGGGTTTAAACCTTCAATTTCTTTTAAAGATGGTGTCCGCCTCACTTTTGATTATCTTAAAAAAATGGAGGCAAAATAGAATGGCTGTCATCCCTTTTCATTTCGAAAAGTTGCCTTTAGAAGGGGCTTTTCTCATTGATTCCTTCTACGCTTCGGATGTTCGTGGGGGGTTTTGCAAGGATTATTCTCGCGAAACTTTTTCACAAAACGGCATTGACTACGAACTTAAAGAAGTTTTTTATACTTATTCCCACAAAGGCGTCATAAGAGCCCTTCATTTCCAACAGGTTAAACAGCAACCAAAATTAGTGCGTTGCGTTCATGGTCACGTTTATGATGTCATAGTCGACCTTCGCAAGGATTCGGACACTTACAAACGTTGGCTTGGTTTTAACTTGACCGGCGACAATCATCGGGAACTTTTAGTTCCGGCCGGTTTCGCTCATGGATATCTAGTCTTGTCCGATGATTCTATCGTATCATACAAATGTGCTGAAAAATTCTATAGTGAATATGATTCAGGAATCATGTGGAACGACCCTGATATTGGGGTAAAATGGCCACTTGATGAGCTTGGGGGTACGCCGATTATTTTGGCGGAAAAAGATAAAACCCTTCCTTCATTTAAAACTTGGGCAAAAATCCACCTAAAAAATGATTAACATTGCTTTTCGGATTTTTTTGAGACTTGTCGGTATCGGCTCACAAACAAAGTGCCTCCTCATCTTTTTGTTCTGACGCCGATTGGTTGGTCCTTTTGCGGGAGCCTAACGAGTAGGAAAGACCATTTTCATGGAGAAAAATCAAAGGAAGCAACTTAGGTTTGATGCCCTTATCGCAATGCTCTTTCTTTGCGCCTTTTCTTTTTCGTTTTTATTTGGCGCCTCTTCAAACTTCTCTCGTTTTGAATCGGTTGCAGGAAGGATTAACGAGGCATTGTTAGAGCCGTCAACTATTGATTATATAAATCTAAATGCCGGTTTTATGGATGGTGATTACGATTACCCTTCGCTTCAGGCGGCCATAACAAAGAAAAGCAATGATGGATGGCCAAATCATTGCTTTCGTGAACTTCCAATATACAATCTTGAAAATGATTTAGGCGTTTCTTATAAGCTAGACTCAATAAATGGGAACAATCCCATCTTCATTGCAAACTCAAATTGGGGGGTTCATCAAGATCAGAATGGGACGACAATGGATTCTCTTTATTTGACTTTACTGTCGAGCTCGGCCAACGCTACCGCCAACGGCGCATCAAATTTTTGTTACATTTCCCAGTCTCTTGCCGACAAATTAAAGAACGAACGAAAATTAGAAAAAATCAGCGATTTAATAGACACCCCCATTGTTTTGTCTTTCCAAGGGTCAGACTATCAGCTCAATATAAGCAACATTATCCTTAATTTGAACGATATTAGTTCTAACGTTTCCGATCTATTCGGGGGAGACTTTTTCTTAATAAATCAAAGTCGGTCAGCCGTTCCGTTCTATTCCTCTCTCCGCGTTTGTCTTTTTCTCAGTCAGCCAATCTCCTCTCTTACAATAGCTAGTTTCATCTCCCAGCTTCATAACGACAGAGTAGAATATAATCTTCAGGAGAATTATTATACGGGGAAACGTATCATTTCTTCCAAAACCCAAATTCTTACTTTATTGGATCAAAGCTACTACAATTCAATCCCAGAATCCGTGAGTCTGCTCGTTGCGAGTTTGTTTTGTTTTTGCGTCCCTTTTTTTGTTTTTCGAAAAAAGTCCTTTTCCAAAATACAACACACGTTGTTCGTTTGCTCGGCCGTTTTAAGCTTTCTTCTTTTCTTAGCAATGAGTAGAATCTTACAAAATCTAAGGTATTTTTCATCGGCCGGAATGTTTCTTTTTCTTATTTTTATTATTGCTTATTTATCTATCGCTTTTGCTAAACGGAAGGTTCCGTCTTCGCTCGCCCAGCCAAACAGCCGAGGCGGGCCTCGTCAAACGAAGGATGGAAAAACGAACAGTTGATAGCATGGGGCATTTAGGACGGAAAACCAAATCGTTACTTGATCGATTTCTATTTCTATAATGAGACGTTTCTTCTATTATCTTTTATGTCGCATTCTTTTCTTAAAAAAGCGGTTTTTTGGAGACTTATAGAGGTATTTCTATTGAAAATGGGGGGAAACAACCAATGCGTCTTCTAGAAGTAATGAACTGTCTGAAGGTTTGCGGCGGTGCCGAAAACTTTGAAGTAAATTTTTGTAAACTCGCCCAAGAACATACCGATTTTTACCCCACGATTCTGTATGAAAGCCATGGCTGCCCCTTATACAACAAATTGGTTTCATTTTCCAAAAAAGAACCTTTCACAATAGGCAAACGTAATTCTTTTGATTTTAAGGCCATTTGTCGTTTGCATCGATTTATCAAAATAAACAAAATACAAGTAATCCATACTGAGAACAACTGTCTTATAACAGCTTATATAGCTTCCTTTTTCCAAGGTACACCGATTATTCACACCATCCATTTGCCTCCCGACAAGGAAGCTTCCGGGTTTTTCGCAAAATTTTTGTACAAAATTATCTACCGAAGCAAAAGAGTGACACCGGTAACGTTAACCGAAGAAAATACTTCGTTGTTTGCAAAAACTTATCATTTTAAAAAAATGATATATTGCATAAAAAACGGAGTGAATAATGAGGATTTTGTTTCTTCCATTCCGTTGGGAAAACGTCAGATCGATTGCGCGGTTTTGGCGAGGATGTCAGAGCCCAAAAACTACCCCTTTATTCTTGAGGTCATCTATCGCGCCCATTCGCTTAATTCCAAACTCCATTTTGAGATTTATGGCGATGGAGAAATGGAAAGTTTTGTTTTGGCTTTTTGGAAAGAACGACACATGGAGGGTTATCTATCCATTCACAAACCGACATCGTCCCCCAAAGATGTGTTGATGAATACGAAAACCCTCCTGCTTCCTTCTCTTTTCGAAGCTTCCCCGATGGTTATCATGGAAGCCATGTCTTCCGGTTGCGTTTGCATTGCTAGCGATGTTGGCGGAATTCCTGATTTGATAACTTCTGGTAGTGATGGTTTTCTTTTTCCTCTTGGCGACCCCGTCGTTTTTGCCCGGAAAATTTGTGAAGTGTCTGAAAATCCTGATTTTTTCTTATCCATCTCGAAGACGGCGGAGGATAGGGCATTGGCCTCGTATTCAATTCAAAGGGCTTGGTCTCAATATTTCGAGTTATTTTTGAACGTTGGAAAAAGTGAAAAAATCAACCATCGCTAGAAAACAGATTCTTTTTGGCACCTGCATTCTCTTTTGTATCGAGTCAAGAGGTTGGTTGCTGCGCTTTTTTGCCAAATCTCGACATCCCCTTTAAATCTTTAAATATTCGTCTTTAGAAAACCAACCATTAAACCAAACAGCTATCAAGCAAAGCCAAAGGGAAAATCGTTACAATTCAAAATGTAGAACCGAAGAAGGTTTGAAAGTTGATAAGAGATAAAATTTTCCTTCTTTCATTGGCGGTTGTTTCTGGGCTATATGTATTCCCTAACATCCAAAATTCCAAAGATGAATGTTTGTCTTGCTTTTCAAGTCACTCCAAAAATACTTTTTCTCGTCTCTGCTAAGGCGCATTTTTCTATCGAAAAGTATATCAAGACTGTATAAAAAACATAATTAAACGTTATTCTTCTATGTCAACAATCTCATTTTTAAACACGATGCGTTTTCTAATTTCGTAAGCTCCTCCAGGCTGTGATATTTTTTAAAAGCGGACTTCGAAAGACGGAGAAACGTCAATGGTCAATCATGAGAAGATAAAATGAATATCCCCAGCGTAGAGCCATATGTAGGGCGCTCATCTAAATCTCTTTTAATCATTCAAACGTATCGAAAATGAATGTTGGCAAGAGGCCATTTGGCTTTCTGCGAAATTACTTTCCTTACAAATAAAAGAACCCTATAGTTCAATTTGCCCCAATTATCATTGTTATTGGCTTCGAAGCAAAGCCCTCGCGTTTTAGTTCATCCCTTTTTTGGAAAACGTTATTTTGTCTATTTCTTTTTTACCATTTTGCTTTTTGGGATGTGACCAAAAACCGCAAATTGTTTCTTTGGGAAGTTTCACGTGCCAACAGGATTTTTCTTGAAAACGTACAAAGCACTTCCAACGGCGTATCTATGAACTTATTGAAACTCGTTTTTTAGCGGTTCTTTCCTTTTGGGCAACTCTATGAAACAGAAGATCTTTTTTGTATAATATCAAAAGCAGTTAGCCATATGTTCAAATGAAAATTAATAGATTAAAAGCGGTTTTTGACAGAATGAACCTTTCAATTAAGCGGTTTTTTCACGTTGAGAAGACTTGTCATGTGTTTTTCGTGGTTTTTTGTATTTTGAATACCGTCGTTAGTTTTTCTTCCTCCTTTATCATGGCGGCTTCCTATGAAAATAGGGCGACCGCATTAACGCGTGAAATTTCTTCCATTAACACGTCATCGGCCTTTTCACCCATTGGTCGAGCCTCCATAGCGTCCACCACGTACAGCTATCGAACTGGAGATATTCTGCTTTCAGCTGTCCGACAAATTCAGAAATCGAATGATTCATTAGGAATTTTTAAAATTTATTCAAACGATACGCAACCATCTTATCTTAGTTTTGATGTCGATGGAGACGCCAATTCGGTCATTGTTTGTGACACGACAAAAAACGACGCAAATGCTTCCGATCTCAGTTTTTGCTCAGGCATTTCTCTTCTTTCTGGCGCCTTTACGTACTCACCCCTTGTAAATGATATATATATTTCTTCCAAGTATGCCGATGGTTTCATTTCACGCAACGGTTTGCCTGATAGTTACTCATCTCTAGTTGGGCTTTCTATGGATGTCAACACCCTTTGGTATTCGCAACGGTCCACCGAATCGTTTACCATTCGTGGTGTTTATGATTCCGCCTGTCCTTCATTTAACAAACTCTCTCAGCAATACTCTAACATTTTTGTGATGAGAATGGAGGACACTTTACCAATTCGTCCCGCCTTGTATTTCGAAACGGTTTCTGATGGCGCTTACAATCTAGCCTTCTTTCAAAGTTTTTTTAAAACATTCACAATAAACGACGTTAATTCCTTCTTTCACTTTTCATTTTTGTTTTTTGTTGCCAATAGTTATTCCACAAGTCCTGTAATGGATAATTTCGTTGCGGCTATGGAAAGTTCTTCTCTACCACAAAGTCAGCTTTTTTATTACTTGCTTTTCTTTTTTGTTTTTTTGTTTCTGTTTTTAATCGAAACCATCTTTTACTTTATGTATTTGCGGGAGCACCCTTGTTGTCGCGATCACTCAACTAATTTTTTTGTTGCAATTGCCGCTTCGTTTGCTTTTTCCTTGATTCTCTTTTTGCTTTTTCCAATTTGCCCCACTTTGTCTTATTATCAGGTTCCCTCTTTTACGCAGGCTAATTTTGTTTGTTTTGTTGTTTGTTCTGCCGTTGTCGATGCATTTTTTGCTCTCCTTTTCGTTAGAAAAGGGAGAAAGAATTCATTATGAACAAATGCGCTAAATGGTTTTCTTTTTTTACAACCAAAATTCAGCCCTTTTTGGACAGAAAAACATTTTTTGTGATTTATTGTGGTGCCTCTGTTATTCTTGGCTGTTTCGCAATTCCTACATTTAATATCCTTTTTTCTTTGGCTGCTTTTTTACTCCTAACGTTTTATATTCTTTTTTCTTCGGGGAAGTACAACTTGATTATCATATCGTTTTTGCTTGGCTCATATTTTGTTTTATCGAATTTGGGGGGGAGTCTTTCTTTTCATTCTCTCTTATTTATCGTTTACATTTTTAAGTCGTTGCTTTCCTGCTTGATTGATCACAAAAACCTTGCTCCTTTCTTTTCTATTTTTTTCGCTTTTTGCTTATTTGCTTTTTACGATTTTGTTGTGGCTTTTCTGCATTTGGCCATCATTTCGCTTCCCTCGCAGGTTTCGTTTCTTTTCTATATCTTTTTTCCTTTTGCCGCCTTCGCCGATACGCGTTCAATGAAAAAACTTGAAATTATTTTGCTTACGATGGGAATTAGCTTGCTATTTCATGATCTCGTTTCCATCCCATTTTTGGCTATCCCACAAATTAAACTTAATGTTTTCCTTGTTAATTTTGGAGCGGAAACCGGTGCCCAGAGAGCCGATGCTTATATCCTATTTCAGAGTAGATTCAGCGGCCTGTTTCGGGACAGCAATGAGTTCTCACTTCATATTGCAATTCCTTGTTTTTCATACATACTTTTAATGGTACCTCGTAAGTATTCAAAGTTGCCCCTGTTGATTTTCGTTCCTTGTATTCTTTTCGGCTTTCTAAGTGGGTCAAAATCCTTTATTTTAGTTTTCTGTCTATTTGTTGTTATGTTCATGGTTGTCTTAGTTCATCGTTTTGGCATCTCTATTTTGGCCGGAATTTGCTGTGTCCTTGGGTTGGTAATAGCTGTTTTATATTTTTATAATATCGATATTATTGATTCTGTTTTCGGAAGATTCTTTGCTGGCAACGGGGATTTCCTAGAAAATATCACCACGGGTAGAAGTGATATTTGGAATCTATATGTGAATAACTTGTTTTTAAACCCCGGGCACCTTCTTTTCGGTTACGGGGCCAAAGCATCCTACCAAATCCTCTATCTTGGTGAGGAACCACATAACTTTTACATAAATTTGTTGTTTGATTTTGGCATCTTCGGAACACTCCTTTATGTAATTTATTTCTTTCTCTTGTTCAAGACCGCGCACATAAAATCAAATAGTTTATTTGCGACTTTTATTTCGTGGTCTCCTTTGGTTTTGTTTTTGGTTTTCGCATTTGGATTAACCCTCACCGGGAGCATTATTCCGCATTTCTTCGCTTTGATTCAAGTTTTGACCCTAAGTCAAGAAGGTGAATTGCCAAAATACAAAAACGAGAAAAATGACATTGCATCGATGAGCGTTGTTATATAATCAGGTAAACTTAATAAGTTTTTTCGCCTTTTGTTGAGCTCATCGATTACAAAGAATTGGAGAAAACAATGAATGTAATTACGGGATTTAGTTCGAAATATTTTGAAGGTGGTTGTATTGCGGTTAAAAGTCTTTTTGAAAACAATCAAAATGTGTCTCAATTAAATCTCAATATTTTCGTTGAGGGGCTCGAGAAAAAACAACTTGAGTTTTTACATGATATAGGAACTAGTTATCGCCGAGAAATAAAGCTCATAGATTCTTCGGTAATCGGAAATTTGCTTGAGGGCAAAAACATTCAACTTTGGTACGGATCCTTCCTTTCTTACGCAAAATGTTTTTGCAGCCGTCTATTTCCAGAATATGAAAAAATAATTTTTTTAGATGCTGATATTTTCGTTAATAAAAGCCTCCAAAGCCTATGGGACACCAATCTTCACGGCAATACCATAGGCGCGGTTAAGACGCCAACGGTTTTGTTTAATGCTGGTGTCATTGTGGAGGACCTGAATGCTTGGCGAAAGAAGGGTATTGATCACGTTTTTGAGGAGAAGTTGGGTATCAAGAGGACAAAAGCCGTCGAACAGGACATATTCAACGAAATTTTTGAAAACGATTTTGAGCCTCTCCCCACCATTTTCAACTTTTTTCCGCTCTACGGAATCGATGGATATCATAAATACGCGCGAATCTCAAAATGCAGTATAACGAAACGTGAATACCAAGCAATGGTTGCTAACCCCACTATTATTCATTTTAATTTTTTTGGGAAGTGTGCACCGTTCTTTGAATTTGATAAATTAATGTCCTCCAAGTGGTCAATGATGTACGTTTCATTGTTTGGAAGAGCTCCCACTTTGCCCCATCGAAATAGATTTTTAGCCGGTATCGGTGGTATTCTTTATAAAGTTTTGCCAGTGAAATGGCATCAAAAAATTCGATCTTTTTTCATAAAATAACCCTTTGATTACATTCATCATTTTTGTGTTTTCATTTAATGCTAATTTTTTGTGTTTTTTGAACGGCAGGTAATCCGAAAACATTCAGACTTCCCTGTACACCCATCGTCTTGACAAAATAGGGGACAAAAACATTTTTCACCTTAAAACGCCAAAATGGTTTCTCGTCATAACGATAGGTTTGGGAATCCACCACCTTTTTAAACAATCTAAAATCCTGTATCGCGCATAGAACGGCCGCGCGATTTATTGACCCAAAGAATAGCTCCTTTTTGCGGTAGTTGAAATGGTGGTCCTTCCATGACATCGACTAACTGATCACGTGCCTCTTTCGGTACTTATTTTTTACCTCGAAAAACGTCATTGTCTTTCTCGGTATGTTCGCCTTTCTGCCTTTCGGCTTCGATTGAGGATCTTCCATGCCTTTCTCAACAAACCAGGAACAATTGGACACGCGGATGGCGCCGGCATTCCTGGGGAATAGACGACTATTGGCATCGGTACGCCAAAAAAATGACCGACCGGAGCACCTCGAACCTGGTTTCCCCCGAAAATGACCTTGTCCGCCCGTGCATCCGGGCTTTTTCCCGATACTCAGAAAAGTTCGGAGACAACGGTTGATTAGGTGCCACCACGGTTTAATCACGCCTTCCCAATCTTTGGGAAGCAAACCGACCCTCGGACGCGCATGCCTTAACCCAACTTTTGTCCTAATGTGTACTTCATTCGAAAAGCACCACGCTTTTTGATTTGGTCCAAAGTTTGGAAACCCTTCAATCGAAAATGATTTTGCCTGATAATTTATGAATGCACTTTTTGTCAGAGAGGGCCATTAGTCAAAAGACAAAGAATTGAATCGTCTACGAACGCAACCATCTGTTCGCTTTGGCCTTTACGTTGCTTTGGAATCATGTAGTTTGGACCATATAAATGAGTTAAGTAACCTATGTAATCGGCCGGAACGCAAATAAGTTTATTTTCAAAAGGAAGCAATTTACCCGCTTGATAAAACGAAGAAGGCATCGTTTGCTTCTCATATGAATATTGACTCATCATCGAACAAACGAAATTTTTATCGACGTTTTGGTATTTTTTTGATGCCGTATAGTCCATAACGCGGGCTAAAAATTGAGTGGAGATTGGGGATAACAGAATTTTAGCAAACAGTAGCAGCGCAGTCTTGGAAAAGCTTGATCCTTGTTTTATGGTTTTCAAATAGAGAAGCTTTTTTATTTTTGAGATTTTTCTAGCCTGAGACAACCTTTCTTTTTCGGAAACCGGTATATAATCTAAGGGGAAAACGTCGCAATAGAGTTCCTTCGAAATCTTCGAGGAAGATCGGCTCGGAACATAGGTGCCTTTGAAATAGATTCGAGTAAGACCATTATCGACAAACTTTCGATTTCTAAAATTTTCTACAAAAAAGAAACGAGAATCGAGATGATCACAAATTGATAAAAATTTTTCATAGTCGTTTCTAAACATGCCGAAGTCTATATCATCATCCCAAGGAATGAAGCCTTTGTGTCTCACGGCCCCAAGAACGCCCCCGGCAATAACGAAAGCGTTTATTCCTTCTTTGGCGAAAAATGAATCAATGTATGAATAAAAATGCAGAAATAATTTTTGGACTTGCTTTAGATTGATTGGATTTCTTCGTTCATCGTAAGGTTTGCTAGTGCTTTTCATGGAAAAACCTCTCTATAAAATCATCGGTTGACATGAACATAACATCAGGATATTTGGACAAAAGAATGGACAGAAGATTAGAGAGCATTTCTATCCTCTCCGTGTAGTTATCACCATCGAAGCCACGAACATAGTTCATCCTGTGGGTTGAAATAATGGCTGGCTTCTTATTTTGAAAAGCCTGTTCAATGTCTTGGAGACATAAGCTGACTGAATCCTTACCGTAAAAAATAGGTTCAAAATCACAATTCCTACATAAAAACCTAGCAGTCGAACCGGATATTTTTTGACCGGTAAAAAAAGCGTGTTTCGAATACCCGCGCCGACTCGGAGAACGGAAAAAACCATCGGAAATTTTTATACATCTGAAATTGCCAATATCACAAACGGATTTGAGAGAGGATTTCAAGATTACGCCACAAGAAGGCGTAAAAGACATCGAGGGATGGCCGAAAATTTCCGAGAATTGTTTTACTGCCTTTCCAAGAATTTCCAAATCAATGTTTTCGTTCTTCATTCCTCCACCCATTTCGTCCATGTAGCAAAAACGAGCTTTCGGGTCGGTCGAAGCGACAACGCAATGGTCATAAAAATCGTTGGCACCATTCTTTTTCTTCAAGATGTCTTCCATAAAACGTGTCTGGTTCAAATGAGCAAAGGCGTGAAGAGAAAAGTCAAAAACTCTCGGTTTGTTTGTCATTGAGTTGAGATTCCATGGGAAGGTGATTCCCATACGGGAATAGGTGTCGTCAAGTCTTTCAAAACGAAAAGAAAAATCATCTTTTTTCTCTCCGTTGGAAAAAATTAGATTATTCATAACATAATTTAAAGTGAAAATTGGGTGAAATCCTCGTGAATCTGAAAAAGACGCTAGCAGAAGAGATAAATTGTTTATATCCGATTCCGTTTCAAGAGCATCGCCGTTTTCGAAGGGGTCGTGAGGAAAAAAGCCAGCATACGATGAGAGGAAATCTCTCTCTTTTTGAGAATGAATGCGTTGGCACCCCCAATCGTCAGACTCAAAAATAACGATTGGTTTAAGGACGGAAATAAATCCAAAATTCTTTTCTTTTTTTCGATACTGGTGATATATAATTCTCAAAACATTCTTCATAATACTTACCTTATCATACTCGAACAGGAAAGTGACGTCAGTTCTTCTTATTTCATTGCATGGTGAATCAGATGGATTAATTCCAACACCGGTCTCGGCAACGAATCGGATAATTTAGCTTTAAACAATTGCTTTTTTGAAGGGCAAAAATTGGAAACAACGCTTTTTTCAAAATCGTCAGATGTTTGGTGCCTAATTCTCTCAAATAAGTCCACAGGAATCTTGGTCGGCTCTTTAAAAGACAAATTATTACGTTTAATAAAATCGGTCGTTATTTCGGTGCGTTCGAGAAATGGCGAAACGATTGAAAAGATCTTTTGTCCATTTTCCGAATTTATTAATATTTGAGAAACGCCGGAATGCCGTCCCCACGTGCTAAATCGTTTGTCGATTTTTTCAGAGCCCCATCCATCTCCGAGGGTAATATCTCCCGAACGTTTTTCCTGCGCAAAAGGGCAAGAGTAGCAGGCTTCCATGAAAAGGGAATATGAAAGATACGCTTGATAGTAGGGAAATTCGTAAGAGAATCCGGTTCTTTTGTGCTGTTTTGTTGATTTGTTTTGATGGTAGATGTACGAAAAGGAGTGAGGGTTTCGGCGACTTTTAGATCGGAAAGAAAAAGATAGAATGGTGATTTTGCGCCTAGTTTCCTCGAAGTCGACAAATCGATTAAAAACCTCTTGTGTGGGGACACCACGACAAAGGAAATCAATTAACAAAAGATTGTCTAAATTGGAATTATTGAGATATTTTTTAAGAGACTCCACCTGACACGGGGTCCCGACAAAAGCAACCTTTTTCTTTTCCGACAATAAACTCTGAATTCTTGGGAAAACGTTGCCTAAGAAAGACTGAACATACTTTGACTTCTCAAGCAAATAAAGGTCTCTGACATTATCAATGATTAAATGTTCGACTCGAAGTCCGTTCCATGCCGCTCCGCAAATTAACCAGCCTTCAGATAAGAGCCGAGAAGCTAAAAGGCCAAAAAATCCCCCAGAAGATCCACTATTGCGGTAATTGTTATCCTTACAATAACAAATATAAGACTCTTTTACGGGGTTTAATTGTGGATGAGGAAAAGGGCAAAGTTTTTCACACAAACCACAATGAATACAAGCCGCCTCATCTATTTGAATCGGAAGAGGACCAAAAAAACTTTTTGGGATTGTTATTGCGTTTTTTGGGCAACGGCTTTGACACGAAAAACAGCCACAGCATTTCGACAAATTGTCATTTTGCATTTCTGTTAATTTTCTCAGTAATCTGTGTTGAGGATATTCCTTCGGTGTGTTTCAAAAACACGACTTCAACCCCAACGCTTTTTAATCTGTTCTCTGTTTCTAAATACATCTGCGATCCCTTCCAGTCGTCCCCATGAAACAAGACATCAAAATGGAGTTTTCCCCATGCCTCTAACTTATCCATATTTTCCTGTGGAACCACTTGATCTACATAACGAATTGCTTGGACAATCGCGGCTCTTTGCTCATATGGAATAACAGGAGTTTTGTGCTTATAATTTTGAACATTCTCGTCCGTTGAAACACCCACAATAAGATAATCGCATAGTGCTTTGGCTTCTCTTAAAATGTTCAGATGTCCGACGTGAAAAAGGTCAAAAACTCCTGTCGTATAACCGATTCTATATTTTTTCATCCACGATTATTTTAAGTTCACGCTTGCTCACATTGCAATCGTAATCGAATAAGATCCTAAAAAATCTAAGATTTTGTCGTCGTCGATCAGAACGCTTTCAATAAATTTTTCTCTTACTTATTCGTGTCTTTATTTTCGGTAGAAGCCAATGGTGATTCGGGGGCCGATCCTCTTTTGCTGAAGAAAAGTTTGTCCTGTTTAAATGGGGTGATTAATAAGCAAAGGAGGATAAACGCCATTCCCACGACGATGTTTCCAATGGCCCATAAATAAAAATTCTGAACAAAAGAAAGCCCGTAGAATATACAGGAAGAAAGAATTCCAATGGAAAGAATAGTAATAATGCTTTTTAGGTCGATAGGTAGGGTCTTATAGAAAACCCCGAGTTCGATCATTTTTGCCGCTTCCACCACAACTGTAGCAAATAAATAAGCGATTGGTATTCCATAAATCGTAACCGTTTTCAAGATTATTCCGAAAAGAACAAAAATGCCAATGTAGGCGAGTCCATTGAAAATTTGTATTTTTTCGTGGCCCGAAAAAGTGAGCAGGGTTCCACATGGCCCGCAAACGGAACTTAGCAATGTTGAAGCGGAGATCAGCAAGAAAAAGATAATGTTTTCAAACCCAGAATAGGTTTCGCCAAAGATACCTAAAACCGTCTTCACTTCCACCATCAACGCTACGCAAAATGGAATAGATATATAAGAGTTTACTCTGAGTACAGTCCTATATTGTTCGATGAGTTTTCTTTTGTCGCCGGTCGCATTCACTTCAGCGAATATTGGCTGAGCCAAAGTGACTATGGTCGTTGCGAAAAGGGTTGCGAGACTCATGATTTGGAAAGAAAGCCCAAGAATTCCAGTGTAACTCTTCCCGTTTTCGCTTTGAAAAGCATCGTATTGCCCCTGAATAACCTTTGATAAACTGGCATTTAAACTTTGCGTAGCGACCAAAACAAAGAAAGAGAAAACGCTTAATAATTCTTTTTTCTCAAATTTAAACTTCGTTCTTTTAATTAAAAACCAGGAATAGGGAACGCAAGCCAAGAAATAAACAACAAAATAGACAGGGACATAATAATCGACTAATTTTTGGCTTCCATTTATTTTTAAAATTAGCAAAGAGGACACAAACAAAGCCAACTTCGGAAAAAAGGAAGTAACGGCCGTTGATATGGTTGCCTTTTTGGTTCCGAGCAAATAACTGCCAAGCAAACCGTCGTAGGCGGTGCAGTAGGCTCCTCCGTATAACATAAAAATAAGTAAAACGTTTTCATCAATATTTGCTAACAAGAAAAAAGAAATTAAATAGAAAATTGGTAAGCCAACAGCGGAAATAATATCAAACAAGATAAGATATTTCGTAAAAAAAGATTTTGGGTTGTCTTGAAATTGCGATGATTTAATTAAAATAAAACCGATACCAAAACCGATAATAGTTGAGGCCGTGGTTATGATGCCTAAGTAATATTGAATAATGCCATAAAGTTCGTTACCCAACGGCTTGGCTATCAACAAGGAAGTTAACATCGAAAAAATGGCAGCAAAAGCTGACAAAATAACCGGAAGGATACGGTCAAAATTTATTTTTCTTTTTGAGATAATGTTCTTATTTTCCATTAGTGCGGTCTATCGTTCCCTTTGTTATATCGAAAAATGCTGTTGTTTTTCAGTCGTTATTGTAACTCTTTACTCTTCCGAAGTCTTTATTTACGTTCGTCCGTTTTTCCCGGCTTGTCGAATGGACTTTGCTTGGAACTAACCTAAAAAAGGGTAAGATAATTTTTAAAATTTTAGAAAAGGTAAAACCTCTACTGATTAATTTTTAATATGGTTGTATTGGGCTCGATGTTATTTTATTTGTTTATGGCCATAGTTGCCCCCTTGACGGTTTTGGAGTGTTTATTTTCAGCCAGTCGTTTTGTTTAAGAATGGTGGGGGGGTTCTTTCTAAAAGAAACATAATGTCAATTCTTTGCGCTTGGACAAGACAGATTTCCAGAATTAATTTTTTCTTTACTTGGTACCTCTTTTATTGAATCAACCGACCTTTTTTTCCAACTGCCTGAATATGTTTTTCATTTGGTGAGCAAACCTTTTGCTTCACATGCAAAAATGCTCGCGTGGGAAAAACATTTCGGAAACAATCACGACGCGAGACGACAATCACGTTCAAATCAAAATCCAATGAATCAACCGAAAAATAACTTCTATTGTTGTGAGAGAAATAGACTTGATTTTCGATATGCCAGAGGTCCGATTTTTCTAATTTAGCAATCACCGGCATAGACAGACTCGTAATCAAAAGAAGACCGCCGACGGTGAAAATGCTTATAACGTTGGAATGAGTTTAGGCTCCTCCGGGCCAGGAACGGGTAACTCGAAATTGGGGTGCTTTCCATGAACAGGTGCCTTGGTGGCTTTGGTGGGACCGACCACAGTGATTCACAGTCCACTCACAGCTCGAACGTATTCGCCGTGTGGGGACACCGTGAACGGTGGCCCGCCGGTTTAGAACACCTGGTGTCCGCTTTCAAAAAGGAAAATAATGAAAAGCTTAGTTCGGAAGGCATCGTAAAGAAAATGTTCTCATCCTCGATCCTGATCACTGGCAACAAAGCCATAAACGCAATAACGACAGGATTTTGTTTCAAAACAAAATCTTTCTTATGTCGATGCCAAGGAAGTGCGTTTCCTCGACAATAACATCAGATTAGAATTCTTCGCGGCGACGTAAAACGTGGTTATCTGCTGGAATGAGGCCGTGCTCAAGACGTCAGTGGGATTAAGACAAGAGTGGCCGAATGCGCCTATTGGGCGATTACAATCGAACCCAGAACAAGACAAAATGGATGCCCCCTTAAGTCCAGGGATGCATCCATGAGTAAGACGCAAAATTATTCAGTCAAGTTGTCAAGAAGGCTTGGCGCACATCGTTTCCAATTAGTACATTATTTAGTAAGAAAACTGAAATTTACAAATAATATTTATTGAGGACGGCCAAGGTCTTCTCGTCTAGTTCATATACAAGCGGCTTGCCAGTCGGAATTTCAACGGCGACGATCTGATCAGCCGTAAGCTGCTCAAGCTCCATGACGAGTGCCCGGAGACTGTTGCCATGGGCAGCGATCAGGACTTTCTTGCCCGCTTTGATGGCGGGAGCAATCGCTTCGTCGAAGTAGGGCTTAACGCGTTCGGCGGTGTCAACGAGGCACTCCGTTAGCGGAAGGTCTTTCTTCGTCATCGCGCCTTCTTTAACAAGTGCCTTGTACTTCTCTTGGTTGCCAGGGAAGCGGGGATCGGTCGGTTCGAGGGCCGGGGGTTGGATGTTAGCACTGCGGCGCCAGATGTGAACCTGGTCGGCGCCCCATTTGAGAGCCGAATCGGCCTTATTGAGGCCTTGAAGGGCACCGTAGTGGCGTTCATTCAAACGCCAGCTGTAATGCTTCTCGATTTTGCTTTCGCCAAGTTCGGAAAGGACGATGTCCATCGTTTTGTTGGCACGCTTGAGAACCGAGGTAAACGCTTCGTCGAAGGTGTAGCCATCTTTCTTTAAGATCTGACCCGCAGCGTGGGCTTCCTTCACGCCGTTTTCGCTTAAATCGACATCGGTCCAGCCGGTGAACTTGTTTTCGAGGTTCCACTCGGATTCACCATGGCGGACGAGTACTAACTTAACCATTGGATAATTCTCCTTATATGTTCCGTAGTGATTATAGGTGTCTTTCTCTATGGCGAAAAGCAAAACACTGAAATAACGATTAGGGGGTTCCGCTTTTCGTCTCGAGTGATTATCTTCACCAGACAATGTTCCTATAAGCGAAAGGCGTTAAATATACGGCTTCTCGGCATCCGCTAAGTAAGTCTTTACTTACTTTTTTTCGGTCGGATTCTATGTTTTGATAAAGGCGAAAGCGCGGGCATTTGATGAATAAGAAACGAGTTGTGGGATTATCGGCCGGGATTGGGATGGTTTTTGCCATTGCCGCTTTGTCTTTTGAATTGCCCCAACAAATCGTGTTTGCCGAAGGATCTGCCAAAACCTTCACCATCGACGGGTCGAAACCGGTCGGGGAGAACTATCTCGAAGATGCCGACGCAGGCATCATCGCCTATAACCAGTCCACCTCCGTTTCGGAGGGCTCCTATATCGCCATCGATGGCGATTACATCGGAACCGACTCCCAGACTTTGGAGTTCAACAATCCTTCCTATTACCTGAAAGGTGTCGCCAAGAGCGGAATGGTTACGTCCGCTCAGGCGGAGGTGGCCTTCGGGGTCAAGGGCCTTACCAGCCTCAGCTACAATGTCACGTTAACCGATGAATATACGTACGGCGGAACCTTTTACGTTCAGGTGACGGACAAGGACAGCAACGTTCTGGCCACCACCTCCGAACCGGGAAGCCAAACCCTTGTCGTTCCTTCCGGGGTCAGCACTTCCGCCCTCATATACTTTTGGGGTTACGGAACCTACACCCTCACGAGTATCACCTTTAACTACACTTGCCCTGTCACTTAACTAATAAATACAGAAGGGGATTCTGGTCCCCTTTTCTTTTTCCTCGATGGTATATAATCGCCTTATGGCAAACATGACGATCTATTTGGCCTTCGATCCCGTCGACAAAGTCAAAGCAGGCGTTTTGGCGGACTTCTTGAACGAGAAAGGGTTTCTGGTCAAATGCGACGACTCTTTCGAAAAGGATGGCATCCTGGGGCTTGTCATGAGCAAAAAGAGCAATCTGGCCGCTCTCATGAGAGCCAATCCATGGATCGCCGAAGAGTTTGAGCGCTCATCCACAGTCGGCTTGCGGGTATTGCCCCTTGTTATATATGACTCCAGCCTCGAAAGGCTTAACGATGTCTGGGCCAACGCCGAAAAGGTCTATGCGATCATGAGCGAAGAGTTTAAACCCTTTGCCTACGACTTAAACAACCCGGAAGAATCCTTAACCGAGTTCAAACGTGTCATAGTCGAAGGATATACAGAGTAAATCGCGGTTTATTCTTAAACTTAGTTTAGTTTCTTTCGCCAATATTCGATCATGGAGCGGACAGTGTCTTCGTAGTTGTACTTTTCGCTCCAGCCGAGCGCTTTGATTTTAGACGAATCACCAATATAGAGTTTCTCGTCGGCGGGCCTTAAAAGCTTTGGATCGGTGACCAGTTCGTAATGGACGCCCATGACCTTTTCGATGCATTTAATGACGTAGTCCATTTGGAAGACGTGGGAAGAACAAATGTTGTAGGCTTCGCCCGAAACGCCCTTCTCGCTAAGGATAATGAGGCCTTCAGCCGTGTCACGGGCATCAATGATGGCTCTCGTGGAGGTCAGATTGCCAACGATAAGTTGATTCGAGCCTTTCTTCTCAAGCTCCACCGCACGACGGGTAAAGTCAGCGGTGATATCGCCGATTTTCCTCGTGCCGGTGCAGTTAAACAAACGAACCCGGCAAACCCTGATTTTGAAATTGTCGAAATATTGATAGCAAAGAAGGTCTTCGGCCGCTTTGCTGACTCCATAAGGGGAGACAGGAAGCATGGGACAATCCTCTTTCGGAAGGTGATCGATGGAATAGCTTTGGAGAGCTTGCCCATAGATGGCACTTGAAGAGACGACTACAACATGGGGGTCATAATCCGGATGCAACTGTTTGGCCTCTTTGATGGCCTCTAAGAGCCCCACCGTACCAGAGACGTTGACATCCATGGTGTAATAGGGGTCTTTCCAGCTCACGACCGGAAAGGATTGGGCGGCAAGGTGGTAAATGCGATCAGGCAAGTAATCGAGGATCCAAGAGCGAACGGTTGCATGATTCCTTAAGTCGAGTTCAAACAAACGGATGCCCGTCTGATCTATATCATTTAGGTCAACAGTCGGATGAAAATAGGAACCAACGACTTCATAGCCTTTCTGGTGAAGAATCTCAATTAAGTGGCTGCCGATCATGCCGCCGGCGCCGGTTACATATGCTTTCATTTTTCAATGCACTTTCAGATTTCTTTGGCATGTTAATGATAGTCTTTTGAGGTTTCAGAAAAAAGGAAAGGAAACCGAAATGTAATTAACGGGGGGACAAGACATTCTAACTTGTTGTGTTTTTGAAGCTTAAAACCACGAAATCTACTTGGGTTTCACCGCTGAGCGAAATTGAGGTTTTGGAATGTTGGTTCACCGGAACAAGAAGCATCACTTCCCCATAGTACTTTCTTCCGGGATATTCTTAGCCTGGCTTGAGTAGATGGACCAGAAGAATGATGGATAGAAGCATGGGTCATTCCAGAGTTTTCCAAAGTAAATGACATTTTGAAATCGGTTCTACAATCAACCACCCGAAAACCAAAAAAACAGCAATTCTTGCCATGTCGGAAAAACTCCCGAAAAAAGGTCAAAACGAAAAACGTTCTGTTTTTGGTTAACTACAAAAATGAAATAGTTTTGGGTGAGTTTGCTTTGGCGAAGTCAATACACTCGCGAAATGAAGCGTAATGATTAATGTTGGGTTGGCGAAACGAAGCGGCCACAATAGTCTCAAAATTTCTGTTTATTGAACCAGTTGCTACAACAACCGGAAATAAAAGTCATCTTTTCCCGTGCTTTGTCGGATCGTAACTTTCGGTGATCCTATGCGGTTTTTGTGATGGACCTGGAATGACGGGAGTTGGCTTTTTTACAGGTTTCGTTGAAGGCATTCTGACTAGATTCTTAAGGAAAGTTGGCATATAAAGCTCCTTTATTTATATTAAAAAAGTTAAAACCAAAAGCAGCGATGACGACCCCAAAAAGCAAACCATAAGTAAGAACAAAACTCCAAAGAAGTGGTTCTTGTTTTGGTATTCTTCAAGGTTTTGTTCAAAAACACTCACAAAATATTGATAACTTGTCCGTCAGGATCTTTGATTTTGGAATTGTCATTCTCGAGTTTCGCTAAATCCGGGAACAATTGGGTCGGCCAATAAATTTTTTGTTCTTGTGGAGCAACAATCAAGACGAAAAAAACAAATGACATAATTAGGAGAATCAGTGCAAAAATGAAAAAATGCGTTCGGAAATTGGAGAACTGATTGGAAAAAGACATGGAAGCCGTGGCGATGCCGATTTCAATGGGAACCCAAAACGTAAAAATGATATTTGTTCGGTTGCGAATCTCCTTTTTTGCATCCTCACAACGTTTTGCAGAATCTAGAGCGTATTCATAAAGCAATTCGTCTTTTTTCATTTTTGGATCGTGGTCTTTCTTTGATAAATAATACAGTATTATTTTGTTAAATGCTGTAAAAACATCTTTCGAATATGGTCTCGCCAGATGCGCAGTATCCTTGGTTTGGCTCAATCAAATGGTAAGAATGTGCCTGTTCGCCTTTTTCTTCCAATTGAAATTCAGCCAATGTCGAGGAGAACCAACCACCTGAAACAATCGGCCATAAAGGCATCCTTTGCAATGACAAAAGAGAAGGTGCTTGAAAGGGATGAGCTTGTTATCGGTAACTTTCCGTCCGGGTCATGCCATAACAGGACACATTCATTGTTATAAGTGGGAGTAAATTAATAGGATAACGTTATAAATGCCCCTCTGGTCATGGCAAGCGTGCCTGAAAGCCTTGTTGCCTAATTCGGTAAACTTTCCCAGAAAACTGGGCAACCTTCATTTAAGCCATGTTTGCTTATTCACGACATCAATATATTCTTTGATACAATCCACCACTTTCGATGAAACGTCATTGACATCGTAATCGGGGACCATCGAAAGCCTTGGTCCATCGTGATGAAGAAACCTCGCTTTCTTGATGGCAGCCTCAATCGTCTTGAAGTCCACACCGCCTTGAATAATGGACCCGTGTATAATGCCTTCCTGTCTCTCCGTAGAGGTTCTGATGAGAACAGCCGGGAAATCCAGAATTGAAGACTCCTCTGTTAACGTACCTGAGTCGCTTAGGACGACGTAAGCGTGTTTTTGGAGGTTAATATACTCGAAGAATCCAAATGGTTTGTCATCCTGGATGTATTCCGAGAGCTTAAAGCCTTTCTTATCAAACTGTTTCTGGGTTCGCGGATGGACGGAAAAAATAACGGGCATCTTGTACTCATCAGCAATCCGATTTAAGGCTGGATAGAGGCGATTAAATTTCTCTTCAATGTCCACGTTCTCCTCGCGGTGAGCCGACATGACAATGTAGCCATCGTCCTTTAATCCCATGGTCTTTAGAACATCACAGCCATCAATCTCGCTCTGGTGGGCCATGATGACCTGTTTCATCGGGCTGCCAGTGATAAAAGTTCGATTGGCCGGCATGCCTTCACGGATAAGGTTGTCATAGGCGACGTGGCTATATGGGAGATTGACGTCGCTGATGTGATCAACGATCGTGCGATTTGTCATCTCAGCCACGTTCCAGTCCCAGCAACGGTTGCCGGCTTCCATGTGGAAGATTGGGCATTTCAAGCGCTTGGCTGAAATGGCCGACAAGGCGGAATTGGTGTCGCCGAGGATAAGAATTGCGTCCGGTTTTACCTCATTAATCAGGTCATAGGTCTTGGAAATGACGTTGCCCATGGTCTCTCCGAGATTCTTGCCAACGCAGTTTAGAGTGTAATCAGGTTGCCGGAGGCCAAGTTCCTTAAAGAAAACGCCGTTGAGCTCGTAGGCGTAGTTTTGGCCGGTGTGGACGAGAATATGATCAAAGGCCTTGTCGCAGGCCTTGATGACTTCGGATAGACGTATAATCTCGGGCCTCGTGCCCAAGATCGTCATGACTTTAAGTTTCTTGTTCATTGTTAATTCTTGGTCCCTTCTTCAACAGGCATAAACGATGTGTCGGGGTTCTCAGTATCGTATAGTTCGTTGGCCCACATGATAGTCACAGAGTCCTCTGAACCCACATTGGTTATGCAATGCGTGTAGCCAGGCGGGATGTCCACCACTTTCAGATCCTTACCTGAACACGTGTAGGTGATAATCTTGTCGGTTCCAACTTTACGGAGTTTGACCTCGCAAGTTCCTGTTACGACAAGGTATTTTTCTGTCTTCGACATGTGATAATGGTTGCCTTTGGTAACACCGGGACGAGACATGTTAACGGAAACTTGGCCATAAGTCGGAGTTTTGAAAGCCTCGGTAAAGGATCCGCGAAGGTCCTTATGCATCAACAAATCGTAAGAAAAGTGGTCTTCTGGCAAGTAGCTTAGGTAGGTGGAGTAGAGTTTCTTGAAGAAACCTTCCTTTAGGTTGGGGATAAGAAGATCTTCACGGGATTTCTGAAACGATTCAAGCGCGAGCCCTATGTCCTCGAGTTTCTCGGTGTAGTGCGGTTCGACGTGTTTAATATCGAAAGCTGGAACCACAGCACCATCAAGAACTCTTAGGAATTCGGCGATTATGTCATCAATGTAGACGAAGTCAATGGCCGGGGCCTCATGGTTGATTTGAAGAGGCAGACCATGGGCAATGTTATAACAGAAAGTCGCCACAACACTGTTGTAATTGGGGCGCGACCATTTGCCGAAGGCGTTATAAAGGCGATAGACGAAAACCTTGTGATCATGCTCTTTCGCAAAACCGAAGATCTCATCCTCGGCAGCCTTTTTGCTGCGACCATAAGGATTGTCGAGCGCCGCTTGAGTCGAGGAGCTAAAGATTATGGGGGCTTTTGACCCCGTCCCTAAGACGATATCCAAGAGCTTTTTAGTAAAGTTGATATTCCCATCAATGAACTCTGTGGGGTTCAGAGGGCGGTTAATCCCCGCAAGATGAACGATGAAGTCGGCCTCGGCCACAAAGGACCGCAAGACATCATCGGTGGCTCCTAAATCGTATTCAAAAACTTCGTGGTTCTTGGTCTTTAGCGCTAAGCAAAGATTCGAACCGATGAAGCCTTTGGCACCGGTGACAAGGACTTTCATTTGCTTTTGAACTCAGGAAGCCTTCGAAGCTGCACTTCCATGCCTTTGATATCCAAACGCTTTGTATTGTGGGAGGTATAAGGTTCAGCTTCCTCGACCGCGTGGTTGCCCTTCTCAACGTACTTGTCATAGTTCAAATCGCGGTTGTCGGCCGGGACGCGGAAGAAACCGCCTTCGTCAACGGCCCGCGCCATTTCTTCGGTGGTTACGAGAGTTTCGTAAAGCTTCTCGCCGTGGCGGGTCCCGATGTACTCGATGCCGACTTTGTTTCCGGTGAGCTCCAGGACGGCCTTGGCCAGGGTCTCGATGGTCGCGGCCGGGGCCTTTTGCACGAAAAGGTCGCCCTGCTTGCCGTGCTGGAAGGCGTAGATGACGAGATCGACCGCGTCCTCGAGGGTCATCATGAAGCGCGTCATCTCGGGGTTGGTGATGGTGATGTCCTTGCCGGCGGCGATCTGGTCGAGGAAGAGGGGGATGACGCTGCCGCGGCTCGCCATGACGTTGCCATAACGTGTGAGGCAGAGGGTCGTGTCGCCCGGCAGAAGCTGGCGGGACCTCGCGATGACGTTCTTCTCCATCAGGGCCTTGGTGATGCCCATGGCGTTGATCGGATATGCGGCTTTGTCGGTCGAAAGGAAGACGGCGTTCCTGACGCGGTTGGCCACGCAGGCGGTGATCACGTTGTTCGAGCCGATGACGTTGGTCTTCATGGCCTCGAGCGGGTAGAACTCGCAGGAAGGGACCTGTTTGAGGGCCGCGGCGCTGAAGACGTAGTCGACGCCCTTGAAGGCGTCGGCGATGCTGTTGTAATCCCTCACGTCACCAATATAGAACTTTAGCTTTTCATTGTTATATTGTTTGCGCATGTCGTCCTGCTTCTTCTCGTCGCGGGACACGATGCGGATTTCCTTGATCCCGGTTTGGAGAAAGCGGTCGACGACGGCGTGGCCGAAGGAGCCGGTCCCCCCGGTGACGAGCAACACCTTGCCATCGAAAATACTATTTTGTTTCATTTCGCGACCTTTTCTAGTCCTTTCATATCCCTGGTTTTATTAATCGCGGGAACACCAACCGCAATGCAATAATCCGGTACATCGTTAAGTACAACCGCATTGGCACCGACAGCTACATTGTTGCCAATCTTGGAACTTCTGAAAATGCAAGATCCAACGCCAAATACAACATGGTCTCCAATGACGGTGGTTTCGTTGGTTTCTCCGATTGTCACTCTGTTATAAATGGTGCAATCCTTTCCAACCACAACATGGTATCCAACAACGATTCCATATGGTCCGTGTGGTAGGTGTGGGGCCGTTTCAAAATGGGATCCGCAGTTTATGTTTGTTCCGAAACTGCAATTAAAGTTCAAATCAAACCTTTTTACTATGTATAGCCGCCACAACTTTAAAAGTCGAGACTTCCTAGTGGGGTCCTGAACATATGCTTTCCACTTGAAATACTTTGTGGTGGGAAAGGTTCCAAATCTGCCTTCAATTTTGCCAAAACTTACAGAGTTCATTTTTCTTCAATTAATTATACTGAAAAACTCAACATGTTCCATTCCAAACCGCATTATGGAGCCTGGATGGACAATTGGGGTGATGATCGAATCCAGGTGTATCGTTGGTCCTGTCTTGAAGAGCGAAGATAGGACGATTGAAACAAAAAAAACTCATAACGGCTCTTCAGGTGTAGCGTAACACGCTTGAAAGATATGGGTTAGAACATTTCCCCACGGTTCGCTCTATGACACGTCTATACAAACTAATGTTTTCTTCGTGTTTTTTTTGCGTCCACATCAACAGTTGAAGCAGGTGGCTATGCGAAAAGTTCCCCGAGCCCCTTCTGATAAGCCGAAAAACACCTCACGACGATCCGCAAAGAGGTGATGTTCATTATCGGTTTTTGAGGGCGTTGAACGACGCCTCGATCTGATTAGCCAACCATTGGTTCATATCCATGTAGTTGGTGGTTTTGAAACCATGGATTTCTGGCGTAAACATAGTAAGGAACGGTCCTTTCGCGTTGTCCACCATGGTCAGTTTGGCCTGTTTCTTCTGTAATGGTTAATTGCGGCGTCCGTGCTGATTGCGAAGTGCATAATGTCGAAAACGACCCTCCTTCGAATCATTCTATTTCTCACTATCAAAAATTAGACTCATACTGATTGGCAAGATGATGTCTTAAGGTGCTCTATAGACAAAGAATGTCCATAACGAATGTGTTCATGTGGCAAAGTATCACGTTGAGCTTACTTTGTGCGTCGAACTATTCGTTTTACAATGGCCTTAAGGCTCTGAATCAAAGTGAGTTTCGGCACAAAGTTGGCAAAATATTTCTCTGAGACCTTTTCGTACCCTAGTCTATCGATTAGTCGCAAAACTTTCTTGCGATTCTTGTTTTCTATAGGAGCAGTCGAAAAGTGTCTGAAGTTCTTAAAACAGGAAAGGTCTTTTTCTTGAATGAGAATGGTCTTGGAACAACGTCGAAGAAAGGATAATCCTTTTGTGGAATTAACCAGCAAAGCCGTGCAACCATTTGTCCGAAAAACCGGGTCGATATCTGTTTCCATATAATCGGCAAGGGATAAATCACCCACCCTGTAAAGTGATGAGAAACGGCACTTAAAGCAAGATTCTCTAGACAAAAGATTATTTGCATATCCAGATCCGATTGAACTTCCGTAAAATGGCCGACTCCATTCCTTGCCATTGTCAAAAGCTATCTTTAGCCTGCAATCCATGTTATATCCAGTCGTTTTCTCTCGGAAGTTTATAGAGGAGATGTTTTTGGCGCCTATTTCCTCCAAGAAAAGACAGAACACTTTGGTAGACATCACGCCATGGCACATCAGGTCAACCGTGACTAATTTTTCAAAATCTATGCCAAGGAATAATCGAAGACCGGCAATTTGACAAGGCGTTCCGATAAACAAAACATCCCTGCCTTCCAGTAAATCCCTTTTAACCATCTGAAAGGAATCGTTGTTTTCACTTTGCAGGTACTTAGATCCCTGAATCTCTTTCAGATCAGATTCTTTGGATACTCTAATGTGATGAACCGTCTTGAAACCAGGGCCGAAAGCGGCGCCGTACACGATGCCGCCACTTTTGATTGCCGTTTTTGCTAGCGCGTCCGCAATACCGCCAGACGTACAATTATTGCCAGAGTTTTCCTTTTGGCATCCAATAAATGCTTTTATCGTACGACTCGATGGAACCTTTTGGTTAGCTTGGCAAACACTAATGCACCTTTCACAACCAACGCAAAGGTTTGAGTTGATTTGCGGATGATAGAATCCATCGTGGTTATAAACAAGGCTGATGGCTCCTTTTGGGCACGATTGTTGGCAAGCGCCACACCCAGTACAACGTTCGGGTTTGCAGATAGATTCAATCTTTGTCATTTTCGCCCAAGGCCTCTTTAAGATATGCAATGCTGCTACGACGAAGTTCAGCAATTTTTGCTTGCGCAATGGAAAAATCCATTTCAGTGGAAAACGAAAACGAAGAGTTGAATTTAGAAACAATACGATCGGTCAGTTCGACAATGTTCAAAAGGCTGAAAATCCTTTCGTTCATGTTTTTAGGATCACTAGGGTCGCCACGCAGGAGTGTATAAAAAGGAGTCCCAAACAAAATCGAAAAAACAGTAGCATGAAAACTGTCGGTTATTACTAACGATGCGTTTGAAACGAGGCTTAGAAAATCAATGGGGCCAGCATCAAAAACCCTGCGATATTTCGAATTTTGGCTGTCTTTTTCCGTGAATGGAATGCAAACAATCTCTAAGCCAAGTTTCGCGGTAACACAATTAATAAAATTCTGGTAATATTCACGTTCTCCGAAAAGGTACAAAAGTATGTATTTTCTCTTTTTGTTGTGAGTTTTAAAACGCTTAATCCACTCATCCCCCGTTAGCAAAAGTGTGGGATCTAGCACCAAACGGCATTCTCTATCTGAATATTTCGAAATGATTTCAACGCCTTTTTGTTCACGAACGGATAAGTAATCGAATTTATTAACTAAGGTTCTAAAATCATCTTCATACTCTTTTGGTATGGCGGTAATTCCAATACTCGGAGCATATGCAATTCGCGGTTTAGATTCTTTTACAAAATCTAGAAAATAAACACGATTATTACCATTATAGAAAGTCGGATTCCAAATTTGATCGCTGCCAGCGACAAAACCATCGTAGTCCAAAACGGCAGAATCCAATTCATCAAAGGAAAAATACCGCTTTTTTGTAAAACATAGTTGTTTTCGTCTAAACCGATCAAATTTCAACGATTTCGTTTTTATATAATATTTTCCTTTTATTTTGGAAGAAAAAAGCGATAAAAAGCCGAACGTAAAGCGATTTTTCGCCAAACCGGAAATAATTCTTCTTGGTAGAGTTCTATGATCATATCCATCCGGACCGATATATTTGATGATTTCGCATGTCAAACCAAACTTTTGTATGGATGACTGCAAAGCGTAAGCCTGCAGGCAAGCTCCGCAGTTATCTAGAAAACAGGTCACCAATGCCACTTTTCTCATACGTTATCTCCTCTCTTCATTGTAACTTATCGGGCCGATCGGCTTTTCTTCTTATCAATAGCACGCTTCTAATGGCCTCCTTTTCGAACAGAAATGCGCAGCCGCCAAATAAAACTACGTAAGCAAAAGCACAGATCAAAAACAGGAGCCACTTGGACTGTATATGATCACCGATCAAGAAACCCAAACCGATCCCCGCCGCAGCGCATCCGCTTGCTATGAGAAGGTCTTTAATGAAATACCAAAACACAGGCTTCATCGTAAGACCAACTTTTCGAGAATCATAAACCGGCAAGAGGACCCACTTTACGAGAACGGTCGAGAGGCAATGGCCCATTACACATCCCAAAACCGCATATTCTTTCGGAAGGACATTCACCAAAAGTACGCTGACACCAATATTGAGACAGCTAGCTAGAATGTAAAAAATGGCTGGAACCTTATGCATGTTCTTTGCACGTCTTATCGTAAGTGACAAATATGTCGAATTCGGCCAGATTGAACAGGCAAGCACGGCTGCGGCATAATAATAAATGGAAGTAATCTCGGATGAACTGATCTCTTCGTTGTCGGCCAACCAAGCAAAACAAAACGGCCTACCGGAGGCAACAAATCCACCAACAACGAAAAACATCAACAGTAGGATGATTCTCGAAGTTTTATGAAAAACCGAGTTCATGTGTACCCCGTCTTTCTCGTTCAATGCAGCGTCAGCGGCTTCCGTCTGAAAAAGAGCCACAACAAAAGAGGCCATAGATTGAAGATAAACATTGAACCCAATTGAAAGGGTAAAAATGGTAACCAGGTGGGGGTCCAAAAATCCGAGAACTGTTTTTCCCACTCCGTTATCAAGAATATCAACGAGCGAGTTTATGAGAACAAAAAAGGAAAAGACCAGTATGCTGCGCAAAAGTGACTTGAGCTCTTTTTTGCGCTCTAGGTATTCATTCACCCTTAAGAATCCGATTTTCAAATGTTTTTTTGAAAAAATGACCTCAAAAACAACTTCAATAAGAGTCCACGAATATTGGATGATGGCGATTATCAGAACGCTTTTTTCTTTACTAAGCAAGAGATAAAGAAGGGAGGCACACGTAGTAAACAATTTCCCCGTAAGGGCTACCGCATTTGCAACGACATATTGTTCCTTATAATAAATGTTACTTTGAAAAACAATAAAGGGAATCCTCGCGGACAAACAAACGACCGATATCAGAATCACATTGTAAGCAAGCAGTTTTTCTGACTCAGAATAACCATCCAACGGAATGGTTTCTGTCCTAAAAAGAATCCAAAGAAGGATTCCTATCAAGCACGCAGCAATAGAAACGACAAAATACATCGCTATAAATAAGGAATTTACTCTTCTTTCTGCATTTTCGGGGCTTTTTTTCTTTTCCAGAAGAGAAAAACGAATGTATCCAGCGGCAAGAGCGGTCGTGAAAAGATCTAAATAGGTTACTATCGAGAGAACGAATGAATAAATACCATATTCTCTAGTGCCGACACTTTTAATCATGAAAGGTGTATAAAAAATCGTGATGGCCACCGATATTGCTAAGCCAATAAAGGAAATGACACCGCCAATTCTTCTTTGTTTAGATTTTGAGATTGCCATTGTTTTGCGAGTTTATAAACATATAGCTTTTCAATAGCTGAATAGCTTGAAAGCAATTATACTCTTATGGTTGAGAACATTCGAAAAGCGTATAAGTGGGTTCCTTATTTCTTTTTGCGAATCGGCTCATATTTTGAGACATGAAAAACTTGTTCTTTAATCCAGTCTTTAATGATTTGCTTGATTATCGGCCACCGTGGCTTTAAGCGTAATTTTGAGATACGCCTCTCGAAATCTAAATTGACCGCAAGATCTTTTGGATGAATCAAAGGAAAATCCAGCGAAAACGAATCCATTTTGCAAAACCGGGCCGCCATAACGTTTTTTGCAGCGCGCCCCCCATGAGTGGCCAATTCATCAATGCCGGTATTCCTAATCAGATTCTTGGTGGGCGCAATCCCAAGAAGATCATATTTCATGATGGTCATAATCATGTGATAGTCCCATGAGATGTAATTAAGTCCGTGAGCGAATCTTTCATATTCTGAGTATGCATCCTCGCAAACCTGCTGCTTCCAAAGTTTTTTGCTGACGTAGCGTTTTTTTAATTCGAGTCGTTGCTTCTTATCACCCAAAAAATCAAGGTTAGTCAAATAAAACTTGGTGAATTTGTTTCTCCATGATGCCCAGCCGCAAGGAAGCAATTGCTGTGTGAAAACATAACTTTCATTATTTGGTGAATCGAATATTGGCAAATAATCCGTCCCACAGACCCACAGTACTCTGTCATTATCTCGATACTTTTTTAAAAGTTCTCGGCAATAAAAGAAGAATGAAACATCTGGCAGATTGTCATCTTCAAGAAAAATGCACTGTTCCTCCTTTTCGAAAACCCGAAGAGCACCAAGACCAATGTTCTTAAAAACCCCTCTGTTTTCGGTAGCGAAGTCGCAAATTAATTCCGCACCTTTGATGGCTTCTTTGACGGACCGTCGAACATCCATTATTTCATCCCGATGTTCTTCGTTGTAGTCTCCCATCAAATAGACTTTTTTGACTCCAATGGAATTCAAAATCGAGATGGTTTTCAGCAACGTGTCTTTCCTTCTATAGAGGAACAGGCATACCGGAACATCAAACGTCTTTTCGTTATTACTCATAATTGTTGTCCTCAAAATCTAACACGACCAAAAACTCTTTGATAGATTTTTCATTTTTAGCCCGGCAAGGAAGTCATTCATAAGGTCTATGAGATATGTACAAGGCAATAGTCAAGTGATTATACCCCAAAGTCTTTTTCTTTCACAAAGAAGTTCGGCCAGGGGCCCTAGATTAAAACCATATGCTTAAGCCTTTATTTATCCTTGGTTGTTTCAATCAGATTACGGATTTCGCTTTCAACACTGATGAAATATCTTTCCATTCAGTGTGGGGCGTGTTAAACCATGACAATTGAAAGAATAGGCCAAGAATGTCTCGATCTTGTTTTCCATATAGAATCGATTCGCGGAAAGAATTTGAAAGCGAGCAAGATGGCGAAGGAAAAAGTTTTGATATAGGTTCTTCCAAACTGAGCCTTTGGTTTAATTCTTCAGCGCCGCCTCCATTAAAGTAATCCTCGAAAGCAATCGGTGTAAACGTGTATATGAAAATGCCATTTTTGAATATCTGAGCCAGTCAAAGTCCCATTATTCAGTTGCTTTATCCTTCTCGCTCCCCGACCATCCAATCCTTTAGGAACCACGAGAAAACAGCAAATCTTGTTTGCCTCACAGTGATTTGAGAATCATCTCCAGAGTAAGAGTTTTTAGTCGCGACAGTCGAGGATGAAAGCAATCAAAGAATATCCTTGATTTGGACGGCAATTTTTGAGGCGATTATATCAGGATCTCGTTCTGGATACGCCAAATATGGATTAAAAGAGAGCAGTTCTTCATTGGTGAAAGACTCCAGCTTTTTCCGCAGGTTTTCATCTCTAGAAGAAACAAAGAAAGGGTATTTTTGTAAGTACTTCAACTCTGCTCCGGAATCCACTCCAATAATTGGACGCCGAAGAGATATGTCTGTGAGATATTTGCTCGGAATATAAACCATGTTGGTTTTGTTGCCAACGACAATGATGGCTTTTGCATCCAAACACTTGGATTCGAAAACATCCTTTTTTACGTAACCATGAACCTTAAGATTTGGAATTCCTGGAGGGGGACAAATGTCAGAATAAATATCAAATGTGTAGTCCTGCATGTCTTGACGTTTCGCCAAATTATAGATTCCGTCCTGTTCCCTAAGCCCTTTATAAAAGGCTCCGCCGTAAACAATGGATTTTTTTGGTTCAGGCAAAGAGGAGATTGGTCCAGCTATAGGAAAATAGAAAATGTTCTTCTTCTGATCAAATTCCCCAAAAGGCGGAACAGGGCCGTCGTTATCATAAAAAATAACCGAGGCAAGAGATTCCCAAGCGTACTCTTTTTTGCATCTTTTTTCTTTAAATTTCCCAGCTAACGGGTTTAAAGAAAATGGATCAGTATAGATCATTCCAAATTTTGATTTGGTCAATATCGAATATTTATAAGCGCACTCCATAAACAGACCGGGGGCCCCAAGAACTAAATCGAACCTCTTCTTACGAAGCCGTTTTTTCATCATTTGAAAGACGTAGCCTGCCCCAGAAGGAAAAATATCCTGGTTAGTGCACGACCTAATTTTTCTGCATAGCCGCACAAAAGGATGTTTGCCGCCAACATACGGATCGGGCAAGTTTATGCAATGAATTCCTTTAAAGGTGCGTTCAACGCCATTACCAAACCCAACAAACGTGATATCAAATGGCTTGAATGCCGGCTGTGTGAAAACTTCCGAAAGAACAACTGGCGTTGCCCCTCCCCCGTCGAATCCCGCCCCAACAATCAGCAAGGAGGGTTTTTGATGTTCAGTTGTTGTAAATGGCATTTTGATTTCGCTTTTGCAGTCAACAAATATCGGTTTTATCACCGCTATTTCACATTTTTGTATTTTTTTAAACCGTAAAACGCCCAATGAATAAGACAATCAAGTGATTCAAAGAGGCCAAAATGTTCATATTTCCGATATATGATCCATTGCCATTTAATCAGTTTGAATTTCGCTCGAGACTTTGAGGAAGGCCTAACAGAATATTTGGCAAGAATGCTTTGGTTGCCGAAGCAAATGGCGCCATTCCGGAGCACGTCAGCCCAGTACTCTAAATCTTCTGCCTTGAGTAATTCCGTCTTAAAGCGAATGTCTCCGGTCTTTGTTCTGTCGATAACTGTAGTGACTGGTGCGGCTGGATTGCCTCTCATAATTTGTTTATATGTTATTTCGTTCGGAACAATATAAGGCGTGGTTGTTTTCGGGGCCACCCTCAAATAAGATGCCGTTACCATGACGGCATTTTTTGCCTCCATAAATGCCAATTGTTTTTCGAGGAAGTCCTCGTTCCACAAATCGTCGGAATCCAGAAACGCAATATAACGACCTTTGGCTACACCCAACCCTCTATTCCTAGCGACCGAACTCCCGCCATTTGTTTCACATGTAATGACGTGAATTCTCGAATCTCTCCCCTCGAAATCCTTAATTACAGAAAGACTGTTATCAGTCGACTTGTCATCAACAACTATTAATTCCCATTGCTTAAACGTTTGTGCCAAAACTGATTCTATAGAAAAACTAATGAATTGGCTTGCGTTGAAGCAAGGCATAATGATAGAAACTATGTGGTCCAAATACATAACATCGGTGAATTCGATCGTGAATTCTATGATTATTATCCTCTGAATCGTATTCGTTTATAACAATTTTTGCTGCACAAAGATCGCTTTGTTTGTCATAAAAAAATAGTTCATGGCTTTATTTGTCTCGGATTATACGGCGATTGGGATAGAATATTCTCGGGAGAAAAAGGGATAAATATGAAAATTCTCGAATTAGCCGAGTTCTATTCTAATTACTCTGGAAATTTTGTTCCTTCACTAGCAAAGATCGAAGAAAAAGCAAACGATTCTGGCCATTCAGTGATTTTTGTTTTTTCTTCCAAAAACATGAACAAGTTTTTTCTGGATTGGGAAGTGCCTTTTTCAAATTGCCACCAAACCATCTTAATGAACTTCCAATCCAAGTCTTTCGTGAATGACGTCGTGGCTTTGATCAGAAAAGAAAAAATCGATGTTGTTCACGCTCATTTTATGTCAAGCAAAAATCTGTCTTCGATCAAGAAGCGTTCGCCTTCTAATGTTTCTTTTTTTCAACACATTCACAATGATCACAGTCAGGATGGAACGCTTTATACCTTCTTGAAGCGAATTAGGAATTATTTGTTCTTAGATCATAATATAATCAAAATTCCGACGGCTGCTGGCATTTCCAAATCGGTTCAATATCTTTTTCCGGGTTCGAAAGTCATCCCGTGTTTAAACGCCATCGATTTTTCAAGACTTCAGGAAAAAGACCACAATGAAGTAGGGAAATTTAACATCCTGCTTTTTGGCTATAACTACTTTGTTAAGGGGGTAGATTTGGCAATCAAGGCTGTCGGAATGCTTGATAAAAAAATGAATGCTGAACTGGACATCGTGATGGGCGATCACCTTGAAGAAAACACGGAAAGAATCAAAAAAGAATTTGGAGAGATTCCATCTTTTGTGAAGATTCTCCCACCGACAAAAGACGTCGTAGGTCTGTATCAATCGCACCAGATTTTTCTAACGGCCTCTCGTTCAGAGGGTTTTTGCTTTGCAATCAATGAAGCTTATTTCTGCGGTGCCCTAATTGTGTCAAGTGATTTGGCACCCATCAAAGAAGTTGGATTGCCCGGAATTGTTCTTTTTTCTCCAAACAACATTGATGGCCTTTGCTCCGCATTAACAACGGCCTTCGAAAAAAGGATAACCTATCGAAACGACGTAGAATATGTAAAAAAGCGGCTTTCTCTCGACGCGTGGGCAATTCGCATTCTAAAAATTCTTGGGGTACCCCTCAAAGCCTGAATCCGTTTCTTACAATTTCCCCAGAAACAAAGCCTCGTATTGTTTAGTCATTGACTCGGAAGTGTGCTCTTTGGCAAAGTCAAGCGCTGCCCTCGAATAGCTTTGCATAAGTTTTTCGTCTTCCAAAACTTGTTTCATCGCGGTGGCTTGGCCATCTGTGTCCCCAACCTCAACGAGAGTTCCGTTAATGTTGTTCTTCACCAATTCTTCGTTACCACCGACTTTGGTTACAATGCATGGCAAGGCGTACGACATTGCCTCCAGTATTGTGATAGGAAAACCTTCTCTTTCGGAAAACAAGCAGAATGTTTTGGAAGATTGATAGAGCTCTCGTACGTCTTTTGATTGATCATAAACATCAACCGAAGCATTCAACCGCATTTCATTGATAAAATCGATAATGCTCGCCTGTTCGCTTCCAAAACCGCAAATGGCAAGTCTTGCATTTGGGTATTCAATACGGACGCGACTAAAGGCGGTTATCAAATCGCAAAATCTCTTAATTTTAGTAAAACGGCCAACACACAAAAAATCGTATTTTTTCTTTTCAAGTCCTGGCATTTGTTCGGGCAAATCAATTCCGTTTTGGATCGAAACACAATCGGTTCCATATAAAGCGGATGCCTGTTTAGCTATGTAAGAGCAACACCCAACTAGCCGAATCCGCTTTTTGATTACATTGCTGTGAATAGCCATACGATAAAGTTTGAGCAAATCAAATCGAGGCTCGGCGTGAATGGTAAAAAACAACTTCGTTTTTTTGTAATCTACAACTCTATTTAAGTAAAAAACCGAGCTTAAGTGGCAGCTAACAAAGTCCGGTCTAATTAAGTTAACGGCTTCTTTGAGTCGTTTTAAAAACGGGAAATCAAGAGTCTTTTTTTTGCCCAAAAATTGAACATTAATGGAGGGATCATCAAGCAAATCTTGATAACGGGACGGAAAAGCATCGAAAAACACAAGCAAATACACATCGAAAATGGTTTTGTCGATGTTTTTTACCAAATCATGAACAACTTGGGAGGAACCTCCCAAGTTCATATCAGAAATGGCGAAGATGACTTTCATTTTCTGCGGTTTGTTTGATGTGACCATACAAATGTTGAACCTAACGTTATGAGGCTTGCGTTAAGTCTTTGTCTTTGCGGAGCATAACGAAGGTTAAGACGCCGATAATGACAATCCATGATAGAAAGATAACGGTTGATGCGGTCGTTGAAACCGTCAAAAAAGATACTGTGAGCAGTTTGGGGACGATGGGAAAGAATCGATAGGCAAGAGAAACAAGGAGCAACGCTAAGGAAGAACAGGTCCAAATGGTGGCTAGTCTTGACCCGATAGTCCCTGACAATAAAACTAAATAGTTCTTCCATATGAGCAGCCAAGCAACGACAACGGAAGCCAGAATCATCACGCAACCGACGATGCAAAGAAGAACGGGGCGACTTCCAAAATAAAAATCAATGATTGTGTTTATGTTGGCGTCATCAGTGCCCTTTACGAATGAATAAGTGCCTTGGTCGAAATCGAAAAATGAATACTCCGCTTTGTATCCAATTTCCAAGGCGCGGCTAGTGCCGGTAGATGTACGGTATTTCTCAAAAACAAAGTCGATCATTTTCGAATTCTCAACACGGTTCTTCGAAGCGCAGAAGAAAACCGATCCATTCATTTGAATCGCGGAGTATTCAGGCGAAAAAATTATGTTGGTTCCAAAAACGGCCTTCAAGAATTGTCCTAATGAACCCGACGAATCAACGATTGCGCCAATGTTATAAGTTTGGGGGATAGAGCCGGTGGTTGAAACACAATTTCCAAGCAAGCTTTTTCCAATTAATGTTGAATAATCCTCTGTTCCGGAAGAAAGAAGATCATCTGCTAAATCGTCCAGAATAACCACGGTATTCTGGGCCATATACCTTGGAAACGAACCGGCAAGTAACGGCAGATCGAAGTAAAAATCACGACCCGTATATTTGCTCTCAAATAGAATCATTGGGCAATCGTAATTATTCTGGTCTATTTCGTTGTGAAAGCGAAAGGGAACAAAACTCTCATAGGGAACGTAGCCCGCAAAAATATAGCTTTTCTCCTCATCAAAGTTCTGATTCCTCATTTGAAAATTTTGGAGATCATTATTACTGTAGATATAGAAATCTGAATTCCCTCGCCATTTCATCGATACCGAGCTTAGAGCCAACCCGAAATCAGAATTTTCGGCCTTTTTGGTCAAGAGCTCGGTTACTTCGACCACGTCTTGATCGTCAAAAGGAACAACTGCCATTGACGTTCCGTACAAAAAAAACGACTCGAACAAAACCAAGCCAACAGCAAAGAGCCAATTGCTCTTCCAAAAACCAAATAAACGCTTGAACCCATTTTTCGTTGAATGCCAAGCGTCGATTAATGACAGTTTCACGCTCATAAGGTAATTATAGTCGGTTCTTCCCGAGCCACTCCACGTTTTCTTTTAGAAAGACCTTCGGTATCCTCGGGAATATTTTCTCCAAAAACAGCGAATTGAGCTCCGACAACCACGATGGGAAAAACCGTTGAGGGAGCCAAGCCGAGAGACATACTGCAAATAATCAAACAAATTAGAAACGAAGAGAAGAATAACTCAGTTGGATATTCGCGCCTTTTATCCAGTCTATTTTTAAGCATTAGGAAAAAGACAAGAAGCATTATACCGACTCCAAGAACGCCGCTGCCAAAAATGTTTTTTGTGAATAAGTTGTGCTCACCGGCGGAAAACACGGTTAAATCTGCATATAAAGGGCCCATTCCAAATAATAAGGAAAGGGGATTGGAAAGAATGAACGATGAGTATTCGCCGAAGATTTCCGCCCGGCCAGAAGTCATTCGGTTGATTGAGATATTCCCGTCAGTTCCAATCAGCCTAACGAGAAGAGAGATACCAAGAGAGGAATTAATGAAAACCAGGAGGGCCGTCACTCCAGCGAATAAGAGGCAAGAGGTCAAAACAACACTATGGTACTTGAGAATCAGTTTCACGATCAAAGTCAAAGCGATGACCATAACACAAAGCATGAACATCTTCGAGAGCGAGGCGAGAGAAATGAGCAAGGTGATCACCAAAATCGGATAACCGGCAACTTTTTGGAAGTGGTTCTTCTTTGAACTCAAAAACAAGGTAGACAAAAGGGCAACCAAAGCGCTTCCATAATTTGGGTCATCAGTCAAAGGAGAAAAACGAACCCCTCCTAGCCCCTCATCAAAAACGTTGATGCCGGAGGCGACAAGTAAAGCCCCTCCATTGGGATATGCGTAGAAGAAACCAATAGTCACTATCATCCCGAATAGAGAACTGCTCAAAGCTAACAACAAACAACCTGTACCATCGATCTCGTCATCGCTTCTGAGAGTGAAGAAGCAGACCACAGGAAATGCAAGATATGAATAGTACGAAAGTAATTCAAGGAAAGAAAAGCCCTTCCAGTTAATAAGCGACACGGAAAATGTCAGCAAAACATATATTGCATAAAGTGCGAAAACCAAAATATGAGTCGAATTGATTACTTTCTTTTTTCTGAAAAAAACTCTAAAAAGAAGCACCAAATAAAACAATGGGAGCAAGATAGTCAAAAAAGACGTTCCAATGCCGGGAAATTTCAAAACCCTTGCCAATGGATAAATCCAAAATATGAGGCCAAGTCCGTTTTTGCTTTTCGAAAAAACCAAAAAAAACAGATTAATGACTAAAAATAACGACCCCATTAAAAAACCGGGTTTAATGAGATGAATTACAACAAACAAATAGTCAAAAGCCAAGACAAGCGCAAAAACAAGTTTTTTGTCACAAACGTAAGCTATTATTCTTGCGAGAGAACTCAACCTTGAACTCAACATATTTTTATTATGAGGTAATAATCCCAATATTTCAGCATCATTGAAAGGAAATCAGGTGTCAAGTCTTTCGTTGGATGCCCAAAAATTCATGATTTTCCCCGCTGTTTTATCAGGGCCCTTTGAAAGAACAATCCCTCTTATCTTGTTTTGTATCTCATCCAATTCTGCCGTCGACAGGGACAAGGCTCTTTCAATTGCCCTTGCCAAATCTAATGCGGTCTCTCCTTTGGGTTCGAAAAAAAGCCCACTGTATTCATCGACGAATGGTTTTGGGACAAATGAGACTGTTGGTTTACAATTTGAAAGATATTCGAGAAGCTTTGAAGGAAACGATAATTCGGAATAATCCTTCCCTAGTAATCTGGGATTTACAAAGACATCAGCCTTTTTTTGCATCAAAAGGACTTGGTCATGACCTAGAGTTCCATAAACTTTTACCCTGGGGTCTTCCGTAGACAATTTGGTAAAGGCCGGGAGCAAGTCCCCGTCACCTATAATTTGGAACTCAACATTGGATAAAGAAATGGTCATAATGGCATCCAAAAGCAAATCCAGATTATAGGCTCTGCTCAATGAGCCGCAAAACAATACAATTCTCTTCGTTTGATGTGAATAACGAGTGTTGGGTTTGGGAAGCAAGGAAGGATTTGAAATGCCTTCTATTGTTATGCATCGATTCGCATCAAGCTTGCAAAACGGGATGATAGAGGGGGAAAACGGGAAAAAGAAATCTACATCTTTTAAACTTGAATAAATGCTTTTGTTGTCTATGCCTTTTAAAAACGAATAAAGGCGGCTCTTTTTCCCGTTCGTCATGTGTTCGGGGACGTCTGGAATAAAAAGAGAAATGGTGGTGTTGCGATGGCATTTTTTTGCGTAAATCCCGGTTTTTAGGTTATAACTCGTCATTTCTAGTAGAACGATGTTTAGGCGATCATCGTTCATTAGGTTAAGTTCTTTAAGCGTTTTGCGAAGTTGGCGTTTCTTGTTTGTTGATTTAGATTGAGCAGTGAGCCCAAACAAATTGCAATAACTGGAAAATCTATAGTTGCCAATGGGTTCGAATTGGGGAATAAAAAGGCGCCGAGAGTACTTTGGCCACCACCCGGAGGATGGAGTTGATAACGAAAGCAAGCAATCAATTTTCCCTTCTTTTTCCTGCGACTGGAAACCTTGATTGACCGAGTTCTCAAAATTCACTGCAGAAAAGAACGTACTTGAGTTTTTGGAAAAAGACTGCATCACAGAATACAGTTCCTTTGGGAACGAAGAAGATATTAGAAGAACGATGTTTCTTGGCATGGTTATTAAAAAAACAGAATTTTTGTTCTTATTGGTAATCAGACTTACAAAATCCGCCAAACATTGATAGTTTTTTTAGCAATGTCTTCATCCCATCAACATCCAATCTTATTGTGTTATGTGAAGTATAAGAATTGCCCAAGTTCAGTTTCTTGTTACCTTTGGAAAAGAACAAATCATAGTTTAAGTCTCTGTTGTCGGCGTGAATCCTGAAAAAACCTCCCTCATCTTCGGCACGAAGCATCTCTTCTTGAGTCACCAAGGTTTCGTAGAGCTTCTCGCCGTGGCGGGTCCCGATGTACTCGATGCCGACTTTGTTTCCGGTGAGCTCCAGGACGGCCTTGGCCAGGGTCTCGATGGTCGCGGCCGGGGCCTTTTGCACGAAAAGGTCGCCCTGCTTGCCGTGCTGGAAGGCGTAGATGACGAGATCGACCGCGTCCTCGAGGGTCATCATGAAGCGCGTCATCTCGGGGTTGGTGATGGTGATGTCCTTGCCGGCGGCGATCTGGTCGAGGAAGAGGGGGATGACGCTGCCGCGGCTCGCCATGACGTTGCCATAACGTGTGAGGCAGAGGGTCGTGTCGCCCGGCAGAAGCTGGCGGGACCTCGCGATGACGTTCTTCTCCATCAGGGCCTTGGTGATGCCCATGGCGTTGATCGGATATGCGGCTTTGTCGGTCGAAAGGAAGACGGCGTTCCTGACGCGGTTGGCCACGCAGGCGGTGATCACGTTGTTCGAGCCGATGACGTTGGTCTTCATGGCCTCGAGCGGGTAGAACTCGCAGGAAGGGACCTGTTTGAGGGCCGCGGCGCTGAAGACGTAGTCGACGCCCTTGAAGGCGTCGGCGATGCTGTTGTAATCCCTCACGTCACCAATATAGAACTTTAGCTTTTCATTGTTATATTGTTTGCGCATGTCGTCCTGCTTCTTCTCGTCGCGGGACACGATGCGGATTTCCTTGATCCCGGTTTGGAGAAAGCGGTCGACGACGGCGTGGCCGAAGGAGCCGGTCCCCCCGGTGACGAGCAACACCTTGCCATCGAAAATA
>Ga0183099_1000243_pt1 | contig 45855 bp, 47 predicted proteins | sample Biomet1_FD_127788 | JGI IMG/M metagenome (GOLD analysis project Ga0183099, IMG submission 127788) | Microbial communities from bioreactor (seeded with anoxic lake sediment) at LBNL, California, USA - Biofuel metagenome 1 | ecosystem: Engineered > Bioreactor > Anaerobic > Unclassified ... | reverse complement strand
AATCGGCTTCTGATTCCAGTATTTTATAGTTATATACGCTGGCAAGATCATATTTTTCCATTCTGGCGATCATATCGGGGTTCGCAGTCCATCCTTCAACGCCAAGCTGAATCGCTCCCTTATCCTGATTGGCCGGATCTTTAAATACGTCTACATATTTTTTGAGATCTTCCATTGTTTTCAGATCAGGCGCCACTGCTTTTATCCCTTTCTTCTGATCCCCGTTAACAACATAACTAGGTACCCATAAGCCATCCGTAGCAATAAACGCATCTCTTACATCCATAATAAGCCCAGCCGCTTTCGCCTTATCATGCCTTGCCTGATCGTACATCCACCATTCCGGAATAATGTCAATCTTGCCTGCTTCAGCATCTGTCTGCATGGTTGCCTCATCAGCGGTAACAATTTTTGTTTTGTATCCGTACCCGTTTTCAATGATAAATTTCATCAGTGCGGTGCCAAAACTGTTGCTTGCCCATTGACCATCGCCGATGGTGATTACTTTTTCGCTGGTTACATCCGCAGAAGGAGTCTGCGTTGCACAACCTCCGAAAGCTCCTGACACAAGCAAAATACACATCATGAATGCTACATATTTCTTAATGCATTTTGATTTGACCATCATTATCCTCCTTTATTTTTATATTAAAAAGATTTAGCAGAATCATTATTTAGCATTAATCTTCTGTATAATTGATTTTACGGGTAAAATAGGGTGGCCCAGGCAATATCGTTTTTTTTCGATCGTATTTTTCTACCTTTTCTATTTCTGCTTTTCGTTTTGTCATTTTCCAGGCCAGTGTGATTACTAGAATAACTCTGGTCATAGAGTAAATAATTTGGAAACAGTATGTTTTCTTTGATCTGCTTTTCAAGGCATCCTCTCCGTTTCAAAATATTTTACAAAACCGGCAATGATTTTTACTGCCGGTTTTGCTATGTCATATTGAGTAATTTTTAAAGAGTTATCATTATGTATATTTTAATAGGAATCTGATTATTCTTTTTTAATTCTGTTTTTTAAGCTGCAATGGCCGAAGGAACACTTTTGCGACAATAGGTATTAAATCCATACCTATTTCCATAAAAACCAATGATCGTGCTGTATTAGATTTTTTGCTTTGAATTTGTCGAAATTTGCTGTAGAATAGGCATAACGAAAGATGAATTAATTTACCAGTGATTGAAGATATGAGGTTAAACTATGGATAATACACCTGTTGTTATATTGGTAGACCAAAATACAATCGTAAAAAGCAGGATCAGGGATATCCTTCCCAATCAGGATATTAAGATATTCGAGGCCTTTAACCGTCAGGAACTTCTTAGAATCATGGCAGTAAACAACTATAAGATCGACCTCATCATTACCGAGATAGAGATCGATACCAGCAATAATTTTGACGGGATCAGCCTGATTCAGCTTGTAAAGTCCAAGAGAAGCAGCATTCCGGTCGTCATTCTGACATCTATCAGCAAGAAAGATGTGATCACCAGATGTCTGCTGGAGGGCGCAGCCGATTACATTTTGAAGCCTTTTGAAGACGAGTATTTAAAAGAAAAGCTTTTGAAATATATCAATATTGAAAGCCTTACCGAATTGACCGTATTAAAGTTCAATCTGAAAAATTTTCTGGAAAGCGAGATCTACAAGGCCAGAAAAGGGAAATACTATTTTTCTCTGCTAATGATCCAGTTCTATTCCTGCTCCGAGGATGAATCTTCGCCAAAATATGCATTTTATAATTTTGCAGAATCGCTTTATAAAGAAATTAAATCCTTGTTCTGGGAATCAGATCTCTATATCCAGCACGGCTTTCAGAGCCATTTAGGTTTCTTCCCATTCTGCGATCAAGAGAATACCAAGGTGATCATTAAAAAAATTATTGCCAAGTTTGACGAGTATAAGGAAAATGAATCAAATATCAGCAACTACTCCATAAACCATGCTTTTGCGACCTATCCAACAGACGGGGAAACTGCATTTGACCTATTGAATACGCTGGCTTTAAAAAATAAAGAAAACATAAAGGTATCGGAATCTCAGGAATAGGTTTATTAAGAATAAATGACATGAAAAAAGAAGAGCAAGACAACCGATTGGTGAATTGCTCTTTTTAAATTTGACCAAATAACTTTAATTTTTAACAAGATCCGCAATGGTATATTCCTTTGAGGATGTGATCGCTTTGATATTTTTACGGAAACGTTCATACCTGATATTGCAGTAGTCGAGGAAATCTTCTCCGTTATAATGTCTGATCAGGGCCCACACCGTCCAAAGCAAGTCCTGCACCATCATATAGCATTTTATCTTTTCGATTTCTTCAGAAGACGGTATGCCCCCATAGTACTCCGTCATCAGATATTGTATCGCCCCTTCGGTAAGTCTGGATTCGATGATATACGCTGCTACATCCCAGCTTGGATCATTCATTCCGGCATACTCCCAATCTATCAGATAAGTTCTCCCTTTTCCGTCGATAACAAAATTCTCCGGAACCGTGTCATTATGACAAGGAACGTAAACGGTATCCTTAATATTCAGATCTACAAAGTCAACCAGCTGTTTTTTCAGCAATTCATAATCAAAGAAAAAACCCCCGTTCAGTTCCTTAACGAATCCGCTCGTATTTATCCAGCTCCGACTTCCAGTCAAAGTAATTCGGGAATTTTTTAGGGCTGGAATGGATTTTTTTCATCAGATCGGAAACGGCTCTCAGGTTTTCCGGATCATATGGATCGGCCTGCGCAATATTTTTACTGTTTTTTATATAGACGCTGATTTTGATTCCGCTGATCTCATCAAAGTAAAAACACTCCGAATTCAGGCCCAGTTCCGATGCGATACTGTTGTTGATCTTTTCAATTTTTCGATCGATCATTTGATTGGTCATTCCGCCCGGCTGCCGTATAACATATTCGGTACCTTTGATGTCCATAATGTAGTTGTAATTGGTCAAGCCTCCGGCAAATCGGGACTTGTCGAAAACAATGCTTTCATCATTGAATATGAGCCGCAGTTTTTTCTGTACTAATTCTTCCATGTTCATTTATAATTCACCCTGCTACCTTACTATCGCTTTATTATCAAGTAGATCCGGAGCTGACTGTCATCGGTTCCGAATCAAATTTGAAATATATTGTATATTATAGCAAGAACGCCCCTAAGAATCAATGCATTGATTTCAAGCTTTTCATTCCAAAGGTAATCATAAGGAAAAAGTACAAGCCCGTATAGTGATTGTTCAAGATTAGAGGTCTTTTCACAAAAGCGCATTTTAACTGGAAACTAAAGTGCCAAAACGATATGGGGAATCTCCAATAATCCTCCGACTCTCTATGATATCATATGTATGATTGAAAGAATATTTGCACACCGGATACCGGAAGGAAAGGATGTGGTTTTTATAGAAGGTAAGTTCAGATTAAAATCCAAAGTATTTTTTAACACACAATCGATACAGCTTTTAAAACAGATTGCCGGCTCACGGGCATTTATCGTTTCTGATTCCGTTATGGAAAAACTGGGATATCTTCAGGAGGCTGTAGATTACCTGAAGGAAGCCGGCATCAGCTCAACCGTATTTACCGATATACGTCCTGATCCGGATGTCAGGATCGTGGCAGACGGCCTGAAGCTTTACAAAGACACCGGAGCGGATGTTCTGATTGCAATCGGCGGCGGCTCTGCAATCGACACTGCCAAAGGAATTCTCTATTTTGCATGGAAATTCGAAAGCGGAGCAGAGAAAGAAATGAAAAAGCCTCTGTTTATCGCGATTCCGTCCACAAGCGGAACAGGATCGGAGGTTACCGACTTTTCCGTCATTACATCTGACGGGGAAAAGGTAGTGATCGTGGATGAGTTTATCACACCGGACATCGCCATTCTCGATTCCACCTGCATCCAGCATGTACCAACCCGTGTGGTAGCAGATACCGGTATCGATGTTTTAGTCCATGCAATTGAAGCTTATGTTTCTACCATGGCAACTGATTTTACAGATGCACTCGCGGAAAAAGCGATCAAATTGATCTTTGAGAATCTTGAAACAGTATATAGAGATGTGAAAAATTCAGATGCCCGGGATCGGGTCCAGAATGCTTCCTGCATGGCAGGCATGGCATTTACCAATGCACATCTTGGGATCAATCACAGTCTGGCCCATGCATTGGGCGGGACCTTCCACATCTCCCATGGTCGCTCCAATGCAATGATGCTCACCGCAGTGATGGAATATAATGCCGAACTTGCTGGAAGCGCAGGCGGCTATGCAGCGGAAAGATATGCAAAACTGGCGGCGGTTCTGCAGCTGCCAGCCCGCACCCACCGTGAAGGCTCTGTTAATTTCATCCGGGCCGTCGGAAAATTGAAAAAAGTACTGGGAGTTGAGGATAATATTCGGGCTCTTGGTATCGACCAGGCCGAGTTTGAAAATGAGCTGGAGCATATGGCAGAATCAGCGCTGCTTGATCGATGCACAACGACTAATCCACAGCAGCCATCAAAAGAGGATTTAATTCGTATCTATAAAAAATGTTATTGACAGATACGTAAAATCATAAAGAGTTAATTAAATTATACCCATTAAAGGGAAGTTTTTCAGGAGGAAACACTATGAAATACGAAGCATTAGGTTTAATCGAAACAAAAGGTTTGGTTGGATCCATCGAAGCTGCTGATGCCATGGTAAAAGCAGCGAATGTTCACCTGATCGGCAAAGAGCTTGTCGGCGGCGGACTTGTAACAGTTATGGTCAGAGGGGACGTAGGTGCCGTAAAGGCTGCTACCGATGCCGGTGCCGCAGCTGCACAGCGTGTCGGCGAGCTGATCTCCGTTCATGTCATTCCTCGTCCGCACAGTGATGTTGAGATGATCATTCCGGAAGGGAAAATAGAAGAGTAGGCAATTTAGCAATTAATTTCCTTTCATGGCATTTCATTCCTCACATATTTAACCCCTTCTTTTTTCTATGTCTTACTTAAGATCCGCCTCCCGGAGATAAACTCCGGGAGGCGGATTTATTATTGTTAATCTTCTTGCTATTCTTATGGTAAGGTTGTTTACTTTTCTCGCATAATATATTAAAATAATTTTGTAACTTCTTATAGATTTGAAAGAGATTTTCTCTGCTGATTTCGTCTTAACAACTTTTCTTTTTCAAAAATCTGATCTGATAAAAGGTACAGGTAAAACATGGATAAAATGATTGAAAACCCATTAAAAAAATTAATAGCATCCAATTTATATACACGTTACAGCGGGATTCTATCCCTTTCTGACATTTCGCTATTTCTGGCAGATACAAACGGCAATATTTTGCTTGAATTCATTCCATCGCCTGATTTTTGCACACGTGTATGCAATGCTGCAAAGGAAGGACAGGCATGTCCGGATTACTGCAGCCGGTTCAAACCAGGTATGGAAGGCAGTTTCGTCTGCCGTCACGGGCTCGAAAATATCATCTTACCAATTTCCCTGCAAGGAGAAACGATAGGGTATATCGGAGGGATGCAGGTTTATTTACCGGAAACGGAATATCAGAAATACCTAATCGATATTCCGTCCTTTAAAAAGGATAATGCCCCTGAGTTTATCGCAAAATCCATATCTTCACTGAAAACCGTGGATCCTAATAAAATTTCGATACATGAGCAGTTATGCAACCACATTGTAAAAAATATCTCTATCGATCTATCTGAAAGCGTCAGCCATGCCGATCAGGACGTGGCAAGACTATCGATAGAAAAGGAAATACTGGAGAAGAAGATCATAGACCTGGAAGCAAAAAACATGTCATTGGTGGTCAATCCGCACTTTTTATTCAACACGTTGAATTGTATCGCTCGAATCGCATATTTTGAACATTCCCATACAACGGAGGAATTGATATACTGCCTTTCCGATCTTCTTCGTTATAATTTAAAACAGGATGACCAGCTGCACACGATCGGTTCCGAAATCGGAAATATTGAAAAGTATTTATATATTCAGAAAGTAAGATTTAAAAACCGATTGGAATATGAAATTGATATTCCGGAGAATATAAGGTCATATAGAATACCCAATATGGTGATTCAGCCAATTGTCGAGAATGCTCTTATCCATGGCATTACTCCAAAGCGGGACGGAGGAAAGATCAAAATTTTTGCAGAAGAACACAGCGATGGGATCGTTATTTCCGTTATGGATAATGGAAATGGTTTTTCGAAAGATGTTTTAGAAAATATCCATCAGGCTGACAGTAAATCAGGTCTGGGATTTCGCAGTACGGACAAACGTCTAAAGCAATATTACGGGGAAAAATACGGATTGGAAATCGTAAAATCTGATTATAGCGGAAGCACTGTAAACATCACGATTCCCACCCAATCTATCGGGAGGTGACAGCGGTGAGCGTGATTTTAGTCGTGGAAGATGAAATGCTTGAACAAGAATTTATCAAAACCCTGGTGCAGGATGAACTGAAACCGGAGGATAGGCTGCTGACCTGTGATAATGGGATTGACGCCGTCAGTCTGGCAAAACAGTATCGACCGGACATCATCTTTATGGATGTATGGATTCCCGAATTGGATGGTATCAGTGCCATACAGGAAATCAGAAAATTTCTGCCTAATGCATGCATTACTGTTTTATCCGCCTATTCAGATTTTTCCTATGCACAGAAAGCAATCAGCCTTCGTGTTTTTGAATACTTGTTAAAACCGATCAAGCCCACAGATTTCAAGGAGGTCTTTTCCAAAATGCTGAATTATGTGGCAGAAGGTCATGTGTTTGCCGAGGAAAAACCGGAGGAAAAGATTGCGGAACCTGTAAGTGACCGCCAGCATTTTATCGAAGAATCGCTGAAATTTATAAAGGAGCATTTTAAGGAGCGACTGACTTTGGAAATGGTCGCATCTAAGGTTTATGTAAATCCCAAGTATTTCAGTCACGTATTTAAAAAAGAGATGGGAGTTGCTTTTACTGAATATGTCATAGGTCTGCGAATTCAGTATGCATGCAAATTACTGGAAACCACCAATTATCATGCTTACCGAATTTCCATCGAATGCGGTTTTTCGGATCCGTCCTATTTTAACAGGGTGTTCTGTGCACAAATGAACATGACCCCGCAAACATATCGAAAATCTGCGTGTTTCAATAAGGATTGAAGATTTAATCAAAAATAGAATCATTAAAATCTATTGAAAAACAGAGGACGGATCGCCCTCTGTTTTTTTCGTGTTTCTTATTTCGTCTTTATTTTACTTCTTTTACGCTAGGGATAATGCTTTCAACTTCTGCATGTGGTCTAGGAATTACGTGAACGGAAATCAGTTCGCCAACACGCTGAGCAGCAGCAGCACCGGCATCAGTAGCAGCCTTAACAGCACCTACATCACCTCTTACCATTACAGTTACGAGTCCGCCGCCAACATGTTCTTTACCTACAAGGTATACGTTAGCAGCCTTTACCATAGCGTCAGCAGCTTCGATGGATCCTACTAAACCTCTAGTTTCGATCATTCCTAATGCATCATATTTCATTTTTCATTCCTCCTAAAATTATTTTATAATTATAATTTTTGATAACGAGTTAACATTCATCGCATTTGCTTCTTCTGTATCGATGTGACATTCAAGAGCAGATGCGTCATTTGCCCTTACGGCTACATTGTTGTAAATTCCTCCGCGCGGGCCGCCGATCTGGATCGATACGGTCTGACCGTCATAGGCCCCAAATCTTTGTGCGTCCTGCAGCGTCATATGAATATGTCTTTGGGCGACGATCAGGCCTTCCTTAGTCTGAACAGATCCACTCGGTCCTATGATCGTAATTCCCGGTGTTCCCTGCAGATCTCCCGACAGTCTTGGCTCTGATTTCGTGCCAAGCTTGAAACAGTCTCCTGAGAGGATCTCAACCTGTGTCTTGCTTCGCACCGGACCAAGAATCCTTACCTTTTCAATTGCCCCGTTCGGACCGCAAATCGTTACGGTTTCCTTGCAGGCAAACTGTCCCGGCTGTGACAGGTCCTTGATTTTTGTCATCTGGTACCCTTCCCCAAACAGGATATCCATATCTGTTTGGGAAAGGTGAAGGTGTCGATTGGAGACCCCCACCGGTATTTCAGCGGGATCCTTTGTTCCTTCCGCCGGAGTCAGCTTTGCTTGCTTTACAGCCTCCAGCAAAAGTTTCAACACACTTTCATAACTTTCCATTATTGTCCTCCCTTCATCGCACCAATCAGATCGTTGATCAGCTGAAGCAGCTGTTCTTTATCTCCGAAATTATTGATTGTAGTGGATGAAGCATTACATCCACAGCTGCTTTCTGCGCTATGGCTTGGAGCACAGCCGGATGTCAATTCTGGATAATGAAAGGTTGGGTCATTGGTTGCCAGTGTGCTGCAGTCCTTTGTGCCATAAGCAACTCTCTTGATATTGATCAAATGCAGCGGGCTGACATTTTCGGAAACTGAGCTTCCGCCCCATGTTCCGCATCCCAGAGTAAAGGAAGGCACCAGTCCGGTCGATGCGCCAACAGCTCCCTGTGTGCTTCCTGTATTGACAAGGATACGGGATGCAGGTTTTTGTGTAAACAGCATGACCATGTCTTTGTCTTCGGTATGTATGCTCATGCTGTGTCCGATACCATTCTGAAGCAACTTGATGCAATGTTCGCATGCATCATGCCAATCCTTTACCGTGAAAAATGCAAGTACGGATGTAAGCTTTTCATAGGACAACGGATAATCTGGTCCAACACCTTTCTGTTCACCAATCAGGACCTTGGTTCCTTCCGGAATCGAAAATCCTGCAGCGCTTGCAATGACCTGAGGTGATCTTCCCACAAATTTTGCATTCATGGCATGGCCATTCTTGAACAGCAATTGACAAACCATGTCTGTTTCTTCCTTGCTCATAAAGTAGCCGCCCTGTTTCTTAAATTCGGAAACTACCTGATCACGGTTGCATTCTTCAACGATAACTGATTGTTCGGATGCGCAAATCGTACCATAGTCAAAGGTTTTGCTTGCTAAAATATTGGAAACAGCCTGCGGAATTTTTGCGGTCTTCTCAATATATGCAGGGCAGTTGCCGGCACCAACACCCAAAGCAGGTTTCCCTGCGCTGTATGAGGCCTTGACCATTCCCGGACCTCCGGTTGCAATGATCATGTTGACTTCCTTGCTCTCCATCAGCGCATTTGTTGCGTCCAGAGTAGGCATGGAAATACAGCCGATGATATTAGCGGGAGCACCTGCTGCAACAGCCGCTTCGTTCATAATTCTTGCTGCCTGAATTGTGCATTTTGCAGCAGAAGGATGCGGAGAGAAAACAATCGCATTACGTGATTTGATTGAAATCATTGATTTAAAAATAGCAGTGGATGTAGGGTTTGTAGATGGAACGATGCCCATCACCAAACCGACCGGTTCTGCGATGTCGATCACCTTAGTATCAACATTTTCCTGAATCACACCGATCGTTTTCATATCTTTGATCGCATCGTATAATTTAACCGAAGCAATGTGATTCTTGAATGTTTTATCTTCGACCTTTCCAAATCCGGTTTCCTCAACGGCCATCTTTGCAAGGCAAACTGCATTTTCCTGCGCTGCTTTTACCATGTTGCGCAAAATCTTGTCAATTTTTTCTTCCGTATAGTCAGCAATCTGATTTGCTGCAATTTTTCCCAGACGTGCCAGATCCCTGGCTTCTTGTACAGAGCGTAAATCATAATCAAAATTCTCCAAGTTATGATTCCTCCTTTCTTATTCTCATAAAGTCATAATTCAATTTTAAGTTGCTATTGCTTCATCAATGCTGCCCGTAGTATTTTTCAAATTCTGTAATGAGCATTTGCTTATCGGCCTTTGAAATCAGCCTTCCTGCAATGCCAAACTCCTTATACTCACGAGCCAGGTTTCGAAGCTTTACCACTTTTGTCTTGCCTAATGTCGAAAGAACATCTTTCAGGCCTTTGTCAAGTACCATCTTGTCAACGGTTTCCTTAGACAACTCGTTAAGATTCTCTTCCTCTTTCGTTTCAGTAGGAGCTTCTTCCGCCTTCAATTCTGCGGGAACGAGATCGATGTCTTCAGGAACCGGAATGGTTACCTCTTCCGTGACCGGTTTTGCTTTTTCCGGCACAGTAGTTGCTTTCTTTCTATCCTCCAGAGGTGTCGATGCTACAATCACGTCATCCAATTCCTGATGTGGACGCGGGATAACATGTTCCGAAATCAGCAATGTGTCATTTAATTGTCTCACTGCTGCGCCGCCGGCTTCGACTGCTGCTTTTACCGCAGCCACATCACCTGTAACAGCAACCGAAACAAGTCCCCCTCCTACGAGGGTTTTTTCCAAGAGTCTGACCTCTGCTGCCTTGAGCATTGCATCAGCACTCTCAATGGCGGCTACGAGACCTCTTGTTTCGATTAAACCAAGTGCCTGCATATCTTAATCCTCCTTAACTTTTAAGCATCCTAGTAGGTTGCATAGAATGCTTTCATTTTGTTAGGGGAGCCGAACTGTACTTTTGCTCCCTTAGGGAAGAATACGGAATCACCCGGTTGTGCAGTATAACATCTTCCATCTACTTTCACTGTCAGTGTGCCTTCCACGATATGGTAAAGTTCCTCACAGGCACATTCCCAGTCAAAGCTGCAGTCTTCAATTGTAATAAATCCTGCATTCATTGAGCAGCCGTCATCGGCATTGATGATTTCCTGATAGAATACCTTATCGGAAGGATTTCCTGTATCAAGTACTTCATACTTTACGGTATTTCCGCGAACGATCTTTAATCCGCAGCAGTCTTTCTCTGCTGTATAAGGCTGATCCGAAGCAGAATCAAATGTTCCTTTTAACAGTCCCTTTTCCATCATCATTTTTAGTACGTTGTAAATCATGTCACTATCGATTCCACCTTCACAGGCTTTTGCTACTTCAGCAGAACTGTCACAGCAAGCATTTGAGTCAGTGGAGAACTCGATTCCAGCAGCCTTTGCTGCATCTTTCGCCGACGGAGTTATGATCGTGTCGCAATCTATATAAAACACTTTCTTTCCCTGCTTCTGTAAAGCTTCAACCTCTTTAGCACAAATCAATTTTTTCATGATTTCACCTCCTTTCACTTTCGACAAATAATTGAAAATTAATTTTTATTTGAATTTCTATATATTAAAAAATATTAGAACAAACTTGGCACCAGTCTATCTGATGGTGATGGAATCACTTCCGCATTGACCAGCAGGCCTTTTTCTGCTGCGACAGCTTTTCCTGCTTCCACACCTGTCTGGACCGCAGCCACATCACCAGTAAAAGTGAAGAATGCCTTGCCTCCCAATCCGTTGCCTAAACGGAGCTCCAGGGGCTGTAAATCCGCGGATTTCAGAATTGCATCGGCAGCAATGATCATTGTTGCCAGCGAAAAAGATTCCATGATCCCCAGTGCCTGGATCTTGTCAGGCATCGTTGCACCTGTGATTGCCGGAAATACTGCCGGGTTTACATTCGGGATCACGATGGAATCGACAAAATATTCCTCCGCCATCTTTTCTCCGATGCCTACCGAATCCTGTACCGCTGCCACGTCACCGTGGACGATTGCAATATATTTACCGGGACAAACCGAGCTTGCGGTTACAATTTCCACGTCAGAAATCTTTACCATTTGGTCTGCCGCGTAGATACCACGGGCAATACTTGTAAATTCAACCATTCCAATTGCTTTCGCCATATCAGTCCCTCCTTATCGCAACAAAACCGTTTTCGCATCCAGTGACAATACCGGAAATACTTGCATGGATCGCAGCTCCCAGTTTGTCATCAGGAATCTTGCCTATCATCTGTCCCGCCTGTACATGGTCACCCGCGAAAACCACCGGAATCGCAGGAGCTCCCACATGCTGACTTAATGCAATGGATACCATCTCAGGATTCAAGGCCGTTTCTGTCATCGGAGCCGGCTTGTCATAATCATGCAACCCCAGTCTTGCTATGAGGCGTTTGCTGGGCAGCAGACGGTATTCGCGGGATTTTCGTGCGGTATAACCGGTCTGGGCCGGCTGATAACGAAGGTTTTGTTCCATCAACTTTTGTTTAATCATCTGATTTGCAGACTTCGGATAGAGTCCCGCAGGACAGGAGAACAATTCACAGAGATTGCACTGGCAGCAAAGATAGGATATCTTCTGCTCTTCTGAATCTGACAGGGAATAATTTAATGTTCTCATCATCTTATGAGGCTGCATGTTGTGTCCGATCAGATAACGCGGACACATGTCCGTGCACATTCGGCACTGTTCGCAGGAAGATTTGTTGATTCTTCTTGCCTGCTCCGGTTTGATGGATTTTTTTCGGATCAGGTGATGCTCTTTCTTGAGAATCACAAATCCTTTATTCTTTTTGGTCACGTATCCATCCAAATTAGTCATTACAGGTCCCATCATCGGACCTCCGTCAATCACTGAGTAATCGTCAAAATTATCGATCCCGCTCAGCTTTAAAACATCTATAACAGGTGTTCCCACCGGTACTTTTACGGTCAGTCGATTCGGGATATCACCCGCAATCGTTATGTACTTTTCTGTCACTGGTTCTCCTAAAGAAGCATGATAGATATTCAGCGCTGTTTCGGTATTTACCACCACACAGCCCACCTGGACCGGAATGCCTGTCTCGGGAACCACCCTGCCAGTCAGTTCATACACCAGAACCTGTTCATCCCCGGCCGGATAGATATCGGGAAGCTCTTTCACCTGGATGAAATCACCCAGTTTCAGTGCTTCGATTCTTTCCCTCATCGTGGAAATCACTTCTTTATGCTTTCCCTTGATACCTATGAGTGCTTTCCTTGCACCGACCAGTTCTCCGGCTGCTTCAAAGCCCTTGATGATCTCATCAGGGAACATCGCCATCAACTGCTGGTCCACTCTGAGAAGCGGTTCACATTCCGCACCGTTCATAAGAATATATTCTGCCTTTGAAGCCAGTTTTGCATGGGTAGGGAAGCCTGCCCCGCCTGCACCAATGATGCCGGCTTCTTTCACCATATCTAAAAGATTCATATCCACCTCCATTTTTAACCGAAATTGCAATCTTCATCTATGATTCCGACTACAACTGCGTCAACCGGAATGCTGTCGTCACCGAGCATTCGACGTGCGGAAGATCCTGTACAGATGATGACTCTGTCTCCGATACCGGCGCTGATATTATCCACAACGATCATCCGTTGTCCTTCACAGCTTCCGCCGATCACTTCCGCCAGCATAAACTTGAATCCATTCAATGATTCTGCTTTTCTGGTTGCCCATACATTATCAATCAATTTGGCTGTTAACATAAATTTTTCCCCTCTTCTGCCTTATGTTCGATCTCCTGGATTGCGGATTCAACAGATGCTGTATCTCCAAAGATCGCGATCATAATCATATTTTGCGGACAACTGCCTCTAATATCCTCAACTGTTACCCCCACTGCCTTTTCGGCTATATCAGCCGCACAAATCATTTCAATCATCCTGCCCTGTACAAGGCCAATCGCGTCTGCATTTTTGATCTCCTCAGTTGCGCCTGATCCCATACGCCTCATCAGAATATCCAAAGTGCCGGCTGAAGGGGATTTAATAATTCGAAATTCCATAGTAACCCTCCCTTTCAGGGAAATCTCAGAAAGGTCCTTTTCTGATTTTTACTCTATAAACTTTCCTGCGTACATCCAAGTGCTATTCCCAAAGGTGTTACAAACATCGGGTTCTTAGGTTTATGGGTATAGATACCTGTCTGTGCTTCAATTATTTTTTCTATCCCTGACAAGCAGCAGGTTCCGCCTACCAGAGAAATTTCCTGTACATCAAAGTCTTTGATATGCTGTTTGATGATGGAGGAAACCTTTTCTACTACTGGTTTCACGACCGGCAGCAGTTCCGTATGGTTCTTCTCATTTCTTTTGTAGACCTCTGCTTCATCAAATGACATTTTATAAGCTCCGGAAATCACAAGTGAAAAATGGGTGCCTCCGGTAGGCTCGTCTGCAACATAGATCACTTTGCCGTCCTTCAGGACAGAAATCCCTGTTGTACCTCCGCCGATATCTACGACAGCGCCGTTCTCTATTTTGAGGACTTCATTGGCTGCAGTCGGTTCATCAAGCAGATTGGTCAGTTCAAAACCAGCAGCGCAAACAACATTTTTGATTGCTCCGGAATCCAGAGCATCTGTTCCCGGGGGAATTGCTGCGGCCGCATAAATCAGCTCCGTACCCAACTTTTCTTCCATCTGGCTCTTCATCTCTCTTACAATATTGATTGCCCCGATATAATCCACTACCATTCCGTCACGTACGACATCCGCATATCGGTAAGCACCTGCAACCGGCTTATAGTTTTCATCCAGAACCGCCATAACAACGCAGGCGGTACCCAAATCGACTCCCGTATAGTAAACCGACGATTTGCTTATGATTGGATTTTCGATGACCTCTTCAAAATCACGGACAAGTTGATCACAAAATTGAAACGTTAAATTTGCCTCTGACATTTTTCTCCTCCGGCTGTTACGCAGATCAGTTGCGACAAGGTGTTGATGATCTGATTGACCCTGGCGACAACTTCTTTCCATTGGTTATTTTTATCATCGCTGTTTTCCGTGGATTCGGACAAATCCAATTCCATTTCACGAAGCGCACAGCGAAGTTTATGTAATAGGATGATTTCCTTGCCCTTTCCCAGCTGAATATGGAAATCTGTGATTTCAAAGCAGTCCTCCATGTTTTCGGAGAAATTGCATTCGTTGATTCCTGTACATTGCTGACAGCTAAGCTGTTCCATGAAGTTTTTTCCTTCCATCATATTTTTAATGTCGGAAAAACTTTTCTTTAGATAGATGACTTTCTGGGCAAGTAGGACATCCCGGTTCAGCAGCTCTTCGGCAACAGAAAGAAATATGGTTTCCATTGACTTGATCCTGATACAAAGCCTCTTATTGCAGATTTCCTTTTTCGGCTCTGTTTTGGCAGGGCATTCCTTTCCCTTTTCCGTATTCGGCTTCGCCCAGGAGGTATCGTCATCGAACATATTGATACCGCGATCTGCCAGAAACTGACGTGCCCCAGGTGTGATTCTCGTTCCCGGCTCAATCTCATATTCGGTAAAAGGTTGCATTTTATACAAATCCCGTAAATCGTCTTCGGTTATGAACTTCATATTGACCTCCCTCTTACTTATTAGCTCGCCCATTTTGCAAAGCAAAATGCTTGCGAACTTATGCACGGAAATCACAAATCTTCGATTTGTAGATTTCTACTGCCCTTTTCTTCAAATAAATACTCTTTCAGAGCTTTGATGCCCGCGCCGGTTACGGCGCTGACCCTATAATATGGTTTGGAAACACCGATCCTTTTTAACTGCCGTATGCACTGATCTTCATTTTCTTCCGATAAGTCGCTTTTCATAATGACTCCGATCACGGGACATCGGAATACTTTTGCGAACCCAGGGGAATATACGTCTGTGCATCTTGACTGGTCGATTAATATTAAAACATGCGATGCGTCCTGTGATGCTGCGATCAAGTGCTTATACATCCACGCATTTTCCAAATAGGCACCGGGAACATCCATGGTACGGTTTCCATAAATCAGATCCTGCGTTTTTCTCAGCGGGCCATCATATTCGTTAAGCACATTCACTAATGTGGTTTTCCCACAGCCAGTCGGTCCTATCACCATGACTCTCTTTTTTCTCATGTTCGTGTGACAGGAGTCGTTTCAAAACCCAACAGGTTTTTCAAGGTTTCATTTACGGCATTCAGTGCCGTCTCTACGCTCTGCACATCTCCTGTGATCACGACAGAGCCTGTAAAACGATCCAGGAAGCCGATTTCCACATTGGCGACCTTGGTTGCAATATCTGCTGCAATAATTGAGGTCTCATATGGAGTCAGAGTCAAAATTCCTATCGCTCCTGCCTCATCGATCCCCAGGCGCTCATAGATGTCCTGCATCGGTGAAGCAATGACATGCGCAATGGTGACCTGTTTTCCAGGCACCGATTCCTGTATAATACGTTCTATCCCTTTTTCACCGAATGTTCCCATGAGAACCACCTTTCAATCTATATTTTCATTACTGTTATATTCATTGAAGTTATTTGTTTTTAATGATTGATCACCGTTACCGGCAAATCATATTTTTTGAACCAGCTTTCGATCCTGCTCATATCCTCTTTACTCAAAGATGGATCCGGAAGATTATCCAAAGGATATTCCAATCCCAACTGTTTGTATTTATTCACACCGTATTTGTGATAAGGAAGCAAGTCAACGCCCTTGAAATTTTTATATTCGCGGAACGGCATCAGGAAGTTGATCACTCCTTCGATATCGCTCTGATTGTCATTGACCCCCTTCAGCAGCGGCATTCTTATTTTTACGTTATATCTGCGATGTAAAAGTTCATTTAAATTTTTTAATATCTGATCATTACGGACACCTGTTAGCTCATAGTGCCGCTGTGAATCAATCTGTTTGATGTCGAAAAGAAACAAGTCGGTAAACTCGGCAACCTGCAGCAATGCTTCTGTTCGGGCATATCCTGATGTTTCCACCGCCGTGTTGATTCCTTCCTGTTTACAGGCCATCAGTAAATTCGCTACCGCATCCGGCTGCATCAAAGGATCTCCGCCGCTTACCGTAACCCCTCCGCCTGAAACATCATAGAAAGTCCTGTCTTCTTCAATTATGCTCATCAGCTCCGAAATCGTCTTTACCTCACCGGATATGGATAGCGCTGATTCAGGACACGCTTCCTCACACTTGCGGCAGCCGATACACTCAATAGTGCGGTCGATTTCATGTGTTGATGTCTCTTTAGAAATAGTATGGATGCCTGCCGGGCAAACAGAAACGCAGGCACCACAGTCAACACACGAGTTTCTTTTGTACATTACCTTAAATTTACGTTCTATATTTTCGGGATTTGAACACCATTTGCAACGCAAAGGACATCCTTTGAAAAACACCAGTGTCCTTACTCCCGGGCCATCGTACATATTGTATTTCTGAACGTTGGCAATAAATGCTTTTCTTTCAATTGTGCCTGTCTTCGTATTGCTCATCCTGTCAATTCTCCCGTTAAGCTCCATTGTTATGGAGGAATGTGATCAACTGCCGCCCGATCATTATGGTCTTCACGAAACGGCGACCTTCTGCTTTCAAACGGCAGTCGATCAACTATCAATGTGTATCTAAACTAAATAACTTTTTTAAAAATGTGTCAGCATTGTTCTGCTGATGATCTCATCCTGAACGTCCTTGCAAAGTTCTACGAAGAATGCGCTGTATCCTGCTACACGAACGATCAGATCTCTATAATTTTCCGGATGCTTTTGTGCTTCAATCAACGTATTATTATCCAGATAATTGAACTGCATCTGGCCGTTTCCAAATACACAAGCCGTACGAAGCAGCGTGATGATACCCTCTTCGCCTTCCGGTGTATCGAGCAAGCCTGCCATAATCTTAAAGTTATGTACCATACCGATGTTCATATTGTCGCAGGACATCTTGGAAACAGATTTGATGATCGCTGTAGGACCCTTGAAATCTGCGCCCTGCGTTGGACTGATACCATCAGATAGCGGCATCCAGGCCTTACGTCCGTTTGCAGATGCACCGGTCAGCTGTCCGAACGGTGTATTGTTCGAGATGGATAATGTACCATGGCTCAGAACAGAATACAGAGTCTTATATTTCCTGTGATCCATTTCAGTAAAGTTAATGAGATCCGCAGCGATCAAATCCGCATAATCGTCATCATTACCGTACTTCGGTGCATTCAGACAATCTGTCTTGATTTGTTCATAGCCTTCAAAATCAGCCTTCAAAGCATCATTGATCTGTGCAAGTGTATATTTCTTGTCATCAAATACCAGCTTCCTGATTGCTGCCATGGAGTCTGTGTATGTTGCAAGTCCGGTCCAGACCACGCCAGGTCCGAAGTTGTACATAGCTCCACCGGCAGATACGTCTTTTGCATGTTCCATACAGCCTTCATACATGATCGACATCAAAGGCTTTGGCGCCAGTTCTCTGTGAACACGCTGCGAAATGACGGTAGCTACGCTGGTAAGTTTTGTAATAAATTTGATCTGATCCTTAACCGCCTTGTCAAACTCCTCAAAGGTTTTGAATTGGCTTACATCTCCCACATCCGGGGTGACCTGCTTGCCATACCATAGCGGAACACCATGGTTCAGAACAAGCTCAATACAGATCGGCCACTGAGTATAAGCGGTTGAAGTCCACTGATACAGACGACCTGCCTTTTGTGGCTCAACACAGCCCATCATGCAATAGTCACGAGCATCTTCGATGGAAACACCCTTTGCAAGCATCATTTTGATATGTGCATCGTCAAAGTGACATGCAGGGAATCCCATCCCGGAACGAACAACATCAACGATCTTCTTCAGGTACTTCTGTGGTGACTTGTTATGAATACGGCAGGCTAACGATGGCTGATAAATTTTGACGTGACGTACTGCATCCATCAAAAGATAAGTAAGCGCATTCGTAGCATCACGGCCGTCACGGGTTACTCCGCCAACACACATGTTTACAAACGGCTGATATCCTGCAAAGAACTTGGAACCGCCTTCGCTAGTGATCCACATCATTTCAGACATTTTGATCAGCATACAACCGGAAAGTTCAAATGCTTCAAAGTCATTCATGCGACCAGCTTCGATATCTGACTTGTAGTAAGGATACATATACTGGTCCACACGACCAATGGACATACCAGTCTGGTTTTCTTCCACTACCAACAGAGATTCGATTGTCCAAACGGATTGGATCGCTTCCCAGTAGCTTCTAGGCTTATGCGCAGGAACCCATGCATTGATCTCGGAGATTTTCTGCAGCTCCGCTTTTCTCTTCGGATTGGATTCCTTTGCCGCCAACTCAGCTGCATAATCCGATAAACGCTTTGCATAGATCATAACGCCTTCCGTGGTGTCGATAATTGATTTATAAAAATAGATTTTTCAATGTCTTCAGGATTTTCATAATCCAGCTTTTCCAGATGATCCTTTGCTTCCTGTTGAATATCCAGCATCCCTTTATTCATGAGAATAACATCATATCCAGGATTGGAGTCGCCGCCGCCGTTTACCGCATGGTAAGAGCAGTCGGATACAAAGGATTCACCGGATAGTTCCCAAACACCCGCTTCACGATACTGGTCCTCGCAGTATTCATCAACGGATTTTCCCTGCCAGAATGGGAACAGTTCTTCCTTCATGATTTTCTTATCTTCTTCAGAGATATAGAACGGGTCCTGAGGACGCGTGCCGATGGTATCTATCTCATCCAGCATCCATCTCCAAGCGATATCAGGTGAAAATGCTCCGGCTCTTGGAGCGCCGCAAGGGGCTCCAACGATCAATTCGTTGTCCTGAATTACCAGAGGTGCAGTTTCACAGCAATAGCGGAAACATTTCGCACGAAGGAGAATCTTAGGCATTCCTGGATTTTCCTTTGCTATCTTGGTAATTGCCCTTGCACGATAAGTTGTGATGGAAGGGACTTGTTTTAAATAATTCTCTTTCAGTTTCTTCAGACGGTCTGTTATTCCGTTAGGAACACCACTTCCATTTGCAGCAACTGTTGAATTGATTTTGGGTTCTTCATTAGTTATTTCTTTGGAAACACTCTCAAACATCTTGATCAAAGACGCTCGTTCTTCTGCAGACATGTTTTGAGTTGCTTCTGCTAATTTGTTCGAAAATTCACGAATATCCAAAATTCTTACCTCTTTCCTTCATAATATTTCAGATCATTTGTCTGATTTGAACGGGTTTACCCTAATAAACCCATATCTATTGTTACCATGCTGCTAATGCTCTGTGCCGCTGTCTTTCAGCTCACTGACCACATGATTTAAAATACGTTGCAGCATCTGTAAATTTTCTTGATTGTATATTTCCGCAGGTGCGGTATCACACACGGCGGACTCTTCTGCCAAAGCTCTGATCTCCTCTGTCTTTCGCACACCATATCCCACTTTTCGAATATAAATAAGATTTCTTGGTGAAACGTTGTCTGAGGTGATCCCTTCTCCTGCCGATCCGCTGCCCAAAGTCATGGCAGGAAACAGATTGGTTGTAGCGCCCATACTTCCAAAGGTTGCAGGGGTATTGACAAGCACTCTGCCTACCGGTTTTTTCAAGGCAAACTGCCGAATTACTTCTTCATCATTTGAATGGATGACAAGTGTGTGGCCATTTCTTTCACTCAGCAATAGCTCTATGCACTTTTCACAGGCATGCATCCAATCATCTTCGATATAGTAAGCCAGTACCGGACAGAGTTTTTCTTTCGAGTAAGGATTCGTATCAAATACATATTTCTGTTCTGAAAGCAGAAGTACTACCTTGTCCGAAACAGGAAATCCCACTCTTTTAGCCAATTCCCGGGCTGATTTCCCGACCATTTCAGAATCAAGGCTTCCGTCCGGCAGGAAAAGTAAAGCTCCGAGCTTTTGGGATTCTTGCTCAGTCATAAAATACGCGCCATGAGATTCAAGCTCCGCTTTTACCTCGTTGGCAATACAACCATCTACAACGATTGACTGTTCTGCCGCAGAAACGATTCCATTGTCAAAGGTCTTGCTGGCAATAATATCACTCACCGCCTGTTTGATATCAGCTGTTCGTTCGATAAATGCCGGTCCGTTACCCGCTCCGCCGTAAATCACCGGCTTTCCGGAATTATATGCCGCTTTGAGCATGCCGGGAACACCTGTGTTCATGATCAGCGAGGTAACCGGATGTTTCATCAGTTCGATTGTTCCGCTCTGTGTCACAGTATGTAAGTACGCCAGTGCTCCCTCCGGCAGTCCATTTTCCTCCGCAGTTCGGATTAAGATGTCCAGTGTTCTGCTGATCGAATTCTTCGCCCGCGGATGCGGTGAAAAAATGATTGCATTTCCGGATTTGACCGCAATCAGAGCTTTATAAATTGTAGTGGAAACAGGGCTGGTGGCCGGGCATAACGCAACGATGACTCCCATAGGAACGCCTACATCCATGGTCTTGTTCTGCGAATCCTCTTCAATGATTCCAACGCAGTGCATTCCCCTGAGCCCGGCTCGTAAAAATCTGCAGACAAACCGATTTTTGATCACTTTATCCTGCCAGATCCCATAGTCGGTTTCTTCGCTGGACATTTTGGCAAGTTCGCCGGCGTATTTCTCAATCTCCTCAGCCATGCGTTCCACAATCACATCCAGTTTTTCCTGTGAAAAAGTTGCCAGTTTTTTTTGTGCTTCACGGGCATTTTCCGCAAGAATTCGAGATTCTTGGATGGAGAGCAAATCATTGTCTATAATATTCATTTGTAAACTCTCCTTTCTGAGTTCACCCAATTTGTGAAACAAATAGAGTTCACTCCATTTATGCTAGCAGCTTGTCAAGTGAATAACGTGATATGATCTTTTCCAGGTCCTGATGCGGTCTGGCGATTACGACGTGACTGTAAACCTCTGCACCCATATCTTCAACTGCTTTTACTCCGGCTTCTACTGCTGTTTTGCATGCACCGACATCTCCGCGAACCAAAACTGAAATATATCCGGAAGCAACATTTTCGTAGCCGACGAGTTCAACATCGGCAGCTTTGCACATTGCATCTGCAGCTTCTAATATAAATACCAGGCCGAAAGTCTCAATTAAGCCTAATGCTTCATACTTGTCCATCTGTCTTTTCCTTTCCCTTCTATCATTTATTAATTATCAATATCATGGACCGAAACAATGTCACCCACGCCTTTGATCGGACGCGGCATAACATTATGCGCAGTCAATTTACCGATTGCCGCAGCAGCTTCTGCACCTGCTTCCACAGCCGCTCTGACTGCAGCAACATCACCTTTTACCATAATCGTTACCAATGTTGATCCTATATTTTCATAAGAAATCAGTTCAACCTCAGCAGCCTTCAGCATCTTATCTGCAGCTTCGATTGCGGGCACCATTCCCAATGTTTCAACCAGGCCTAAAGCCTCTTCACCGTAATACCTCATTTATTTTCCTCCTTCCTGATTAATCTTTAATATAGCTGTTAATAGTAGCTGCACCTTCTTCATGTGCATGATAGTAAACTCTCAATTCCCCGTTTTTGTCCATAATGTATCTCGTTTCTTCCAGAAGGCCGTTTGCTTCTGCAGTCATGATCGCTTCGATCACAGCTGGTTTGCTGAGGGCCTTGAAGCTGCCGTATTTGCCTTTTAAGGCTTCAATAACGTCGTCAGCACAAGCTTCTTTCACTGTCGTAAAATATTTTAAAATTGCGAAGTTTAGTGGTTTCATAGGATTAAGCCTCCTTCTTTTTGAATAAGTCCATTGGATTCATGGCGATTACAAGGATACCAATAATCATAACGATTGCAGCAGCCCAAGCAATTGGAGGAAGTGCCCAGCCATCCTGGCCAACGATTACTCCAAGAACCAGCCAGCAGAAGAATGGTCCCCAGAATGAATAAGCACCATTACATGCCATACCGAGAGCAGCGCCGCACATGCTGTTGCCCTTGTACCATAAGCTGTATGCAAATACTGCAAAGAATCCACTGACAACAAACCAGATCATTGCAGGACCGCTTGTGATCGCCTGACCGATAAGGTCAGTAGAAATTCCGAGTCCGCCTCTGGAAATGAGTCCAAAGATAGGTACTAAAATAATTAAGTTTGAAAGACCTGATGTTACCTGACGAATGGTAATACCGATTTCATAGTCGATCATGGATGTTCCGTAACCGGCAACACAGCCTTCAAGTCCCCAGCCAAAGGCTGCAATGAAAGCAATACACATTCCCAGGAACAATCCTTCCGGAGCATCTCCGCCAAGGCTTGTACTTCCGATCATAAAGCTGGCTATGAAACAGATAGCGATACCAAGAAGCATACGGGCATTTAATTTCTGTTTAAATAATATTCTCGCCAGAATAGCTCCGATAGCAGGGCAAAGAGCGGTAATAGGAATAACGATTGATCCAGCCATCTGTAAGGCAACAACGTAAGCTGTACTTGAGATAGGTCCACCGACCAGAGCAGCCATGATCATCATTTTGCCTGGCTTAGTTTTGATCGTTCTGAAGAAATCTCCCAGTTTGCCTTTGACAGCTGCAATCCCTATGCACCAGATAGCACTGATCGTATCGTTGATTGCACTTCCTAGGGCACCCAGCATATATGTAATAACAAAAGCTGATAAAGCAGCCGTATTAACACCATACCAGTCAGCCCATACTCCTTTGGACATACCTAATGTAATGAATGCAGAGTACAATCCATAGCACATACCTGACAGTATTGCTACGGTAATACCCTTTTTGAAAAAATTAGATGTCAGCTTTTTTTTCGCTGCAAATGCAGATGCATTTGTTGATCCTGAAACTTCGTTCATAGAATAAAAACTCCTTTCATTGAAACAGCTTTATAGGTTTTTATGTATTATCATTAAACAATAGATTTATAATGACCTTTTTCAGTTCAAATCAATCATACTCGAATATGTTTATTTTTCATGGTAGAAAGAGAAATACTTTACTGGATAATATCCCTTAGTTTTTTTCACCTCTTGCACTTTTGTCACATGCCCGGACCAACATCCAAGAATTGCACTTTTCGCCGCGATGAGAAGAATCACGTATAAGTTTGATCATTCCAGACGTGAGCAATAAAAATCTATTGCACAATTTCCATATTTCCAAATTATGCGGAAAGAATCGTAAAAGAGCAAAAAAAGAAAAAACCATCTTTCCATAGTATAGATATGTCTATGGAAGGATGGTTCTATGTTATATAGAATTGTGGTTTTATTCTGAAACTATTGTTACGCTTATGTTATCACTGTCGTCGGTTTCCACCTCAGTAACGATAACGCTCTGATTCAGTTCATCATTGATATAAACTTCTGTTACCGAGCCGTCTGACTTGGTGGTACTGCTGTCAAAAAGATAGCCAAAGTCCTCAAGCAGACTAGTGTAGTCGAGTTCTACAACATAGTCAATATCTGAAATATCATAATAAAATTTATTTGTTTCCTTTTTATAAGGGCTTAACCCTGACAGCTTTCCAAAGTCAGGAATTTCCGGATAGTCTGTATAAAAGAAATTAGAACTGCTGTGATTAAGATTTCCTGAGCTTTTTTTAAAAGTGACCTCAGAGCTCAGATCGGATTCTCTGCCTCCTTTTTCTGCACTAACCTTGAAGCTGTATAGCTTCCCCGGTGTCAGTTCTTCTGCAAGATAACCATAGTATGCTCCATATACGGCCTCACCAAGATAGTAGTAATCATCATCCCCCTCTTCCTTGCAATAAATACTATAACCTTCTGCATCTCCAAAGTTCCAGTTCAAAAGTGCCGTTGTGCTTGTCTCGTACATTACCTTTAGACCTGTTGGTGCAGACGGAAGAGGTCCCGTATTCATAACATAAAATTTTTCCAATGGAAGATTACGGTTTTCTGATACTTCAGTCAGCTGGTTAACGGGAATTGCAAAGCCCATGTTTTGTGCAATATACAGCATAGAACTCGGAATGCCGATCAATTTTCCATCCTCGTCAAAAAGACCCCCACCGCTGTTTCCGGGATTGATTGGCGCAGATATTTGAATACAGTCGCTGCGTACTGCAGACACGATGCCTTCGGATACCGTATTGAGATATCCGTATGGACTCCCTATGGTTATGACTTTCTCACCGGCCTTTACATCATTGGAATCTCCAAGGGTGGCCGGCGTAAGGCCTGTTTTGTCTATTTTAATAACTGCCAGATCCTGGTCTTCATCATAATCTTCAATATAAACTTTTCCATCATAAACTGTTCCATCATAAAACGTGACTTGAATATCACTGACATCTTGAATCACATGATAATTTGTCACGATTTTCCCATCGGAAGATAATATGACTCCACTGCCGACACATCCTCCGTAGTAGCCACCGGGTTCATCATAGTATTCGCTGTCTTCTTCATAATAATCACTGTCTTCTCCGCAACATTGCAGCATGACCACACTTTTCAGGTTTTCTTCCATTGGAATTGCACCTGTTTTTTTGATGCTAAGAGGCGCAGGCTCAGTAAGCTCTACTATTTTAAATTCATTGCCGATCACTTTATCTATCTTGTTTTCAGCCATCAGTTTATCAATCAGTATGGTTTCCCCGCCTTTATAAGGGAATTTCAAAGCATCATAAGATGTCTTTGCGATATACGCCCTCAAAAATTCTGAGTTGTTTAAGGTAGAATACATGGTATCATTGATTAATCCGATACCTTTTGAAAATGTCAGGGAATTTTTATAGCTGAAATCTCCGGACTGATCGTTATATCCCAGACTTCGAAGCAAAAACGTAAGAAATGCCTTTGCCTCCAACTTGTTTGACGACCCGAACTTCGTACTGCTGATACCATTTGTCAGGCCGTTTTCATAAGCGTAGGCTGCATAGCCGGAAGCCCACTTTGGCACATCGGTAAAAGGCAAACTTATTCCCTTCATTTTATCTGCTTCCGCTTCTGAACCAAGCAGACGAATCAGCATAACCAGACCTTCAATTCTTGTAGGTGCACGATCAAGTTCAAATCCATCCCCGGTCCCAACAAAGACACCAAGCTTGGACAAGTTTTCCGCATAGTCCTCGTAGGTTGAGGTTGTAGTAGCGAACACATTGACCGGTAGTAAGACTAAACAAAGAATCAAGATCAATAGTATGGATGGTTTTTTCACGTGTATGGCACCTTTCCCTTTCTAAATAAATGCACATTAACAAATTTAATTATGAATTCCATTATATCACATTTTTGAATTAAGGGAACCAGGCAATTACATAAACTTTTATATCATAAAATATCGCATGCAATACTTTACATTCCCCATTTCTTTCCTTAGATTTTTAAAAAATTCTTTATAAAAATCGTGGAACAGATCGCACTCCTCATCTGAAATCTTCTGATAACCATATAGAATTCTCAGGTAGATTTGGGTCAATCGCAAAAAATTCGCATCATATATCGAAAAACCTGTCGAAGATTTCCTGTGAAGCGGAGGCGTATTCGAGCAGAGTAAGGTGATCCGGCCGTTTGAATCCGGCTTTTCGCATTTTCTTTACAAAATAGAGGTAAAGGTCCATAGTGTAGTCTTCATTTGTTTTCTCCTGAAGATTCTTGTACCATTTTTTTCGCAATAACCGCTTGATAAAAATAGCTAAAATAAGAAGCAATACAATAGCTGCGGGTATCATCCAAAGCATATTATGAATTCTTTTATAAGCTATTGCCATAGCTGCTATCAGGTTGCTGCTCTTTCCAAGTTTTCCGTAGTTCTGATCTTTATCGCTTTTATCTTTGTTTTTTTGTTTCTGATTTTCCTTCTTATCCTCATTCTGTTGATTTTTCATAGAATTGTCCAATTGATCTGAGTAAACAATCATTCTTGTAGAGACCCCAACTTTCTCCAAGATTTGCATTGACATCAGCTTTTGTACAAGCTTCATTTCATCGATAGGCGGTGACAGCGGCTTGACTGCACCGTAATAAACAGCTCCCGCCAGCAGAAATACTACCATGGATACGAGCAATGATTGAATGAAATATGCACGGAAATCAATTTTACCAGTTTCGGAGTGCTTCAGGGAAATGCAATACACGCGATACAGAAACAAGACAAAAGTTCCAAATAAAAATACAATATATCCTAAAATTGAAACCGGATATCTTAAAAGGTCGAAGGCGGCAATCATATATGTCCCCGCCAGGAACAGAATTACGGTTCCGGCTCTTGACCTGGTCATCCAGAATACGGCTATCGAAGTCACAATTACGATGATCCAGAACAGAAGCGGGTTTTCATCAATGATTTTTTGCCCTGAGATAGCACCGGTATACTGAAGTGCGGCAATGGCAGCAATCAGTGCAGTTGTCGTAATCAGAACGGAAATCAGTATTGTTTTATGATTAAAGTATGCAGGAAAGAGAATTACCATTACTGCAATTACGACACCTGCAACAACAAACAAATTTCCTGACCACGGATCGTTCATTTCGTATCCTGCAAACACATTGAAAGAAAGACCTGTGCTGATCATAACGCATAGGATAAGATCCCAAATATATATCCCCCAATATTTCATATCAGAAATCTCCTTTGCTGCTGCGGTAGATCTTCGGCCGGATTCAGATGATAAAGAATGCTGCAGTCGTCCAAAACTCTGAGCGGCGCTTTCAGATCTTCCATTTCACTTCCGTTAAGATCAGGCGGAATGATATAATGAAGTACAGGATTTCTCTGTTGCTGTCTGATATTAATCAGCTCCTGTATCAACTGATCCGTGATCCTGGATGTACAAAGAATGAGATTGGAGCTCCTGTTGCTGATATGACTTTCCTTTTCCAATATTCCCGCACCGTCAGGAATATCAGGATCGGGATTTGTAAATATAACCGGCAACAGGCAAACCAGATTTGCATAATCCTGTTCTCCCTTTGGAATAACTCTATTGATCTCCCGATCACGCCCAACGAAAAGCAAAGAATATTCAATATCTTTGCTCAATGCCTGTTCAATATAAGAAAGTGCGGTTTCAATCAGGCAGTCATAAATACTTGGCAGAATCTCACGGTCTTGACTTGCTGCCACAAAATCGATCACTACCGTGACATCACTTTTTCTGCTGGTTTCCGTAATCTTAGTCATATACTCCGAGGAATGCGCGGACAGCTTCCAATGAATACGCTTCATGGAATCACCCAAAGCATATTCCCTGACGCCGGTGTAGTCAAAGCCGTCGCTGACTGTGCTCTTTTGTGTGTTTTGGTTTTCCGTCAGCAGTTTATCATCAAAATACATTTCTGCAGATTTGTATGGCTTTGGAAGAACCGTCACCTGAAAGTCCTTTCCTACCCGGATTGTTATACTGAAAATACCCAGTAAGTCATAAATTTGCAGCATCTTTATGCCGGCCGTGTAGACACCGATATGATCCATTTTTAAATTGAAGGAAAACTCAGATTTACTTTTCCCATGCATGGCAAAAGTCGTTGGTTCAGCAGAGATAGAGATAGAGGCCCGAGAGATACAGATAAGCGCGTGCCTTGGGGCACATCAAAACAGAACTGTTCACTATTTTTAAGGTGATATTCACAGTTTCCCCTCTTTGACACACAGCGTCAAAGGCTTCGGCTTCAAAACGAATACACCTCCAGATGATTAATAAATATAAAATTGATAAGAGCATGAGGAACAGCAACCCAAAAAACGGCAAATATCCATACACACTATTAATATATTTTGCCGGGAAAATCGCAGTAAATAACAAAATAAGGATAGCTGCTGTCTTCATGATCGTATTTCTGCGTTGTGCGGGCAGCTTGTTCATATTATGCCTCCGGTTGATTAGGATCCACAGGTACAGCAATGACCTTTATAATGTTTTCAATGATATCGGCAGGTGTCTTCTTTCCGGTAACAGCCGCATGGGTCATGACGATTCTGTGCCCCAAAGCATAAGGAGCCAAATACTTTATATCATCCGGCATCACGAAATTTCTGCCGCGGGACAATGCATAGGCGCGGCTCAGCCTGTACAATGCGATGCTGCCCCGGGGGCTGCTTCCTAATTTAATGTCCGGATGATTCCTTGTTGCCTCTACAATTTTAACGATATATGCTGCCACCAGTTTAGAGCAGATCACCCGACTGCCAAGATCCAGAAGTTCTCTGACATCCTCTTTTTCCGCTATGTGCGAAATCGTCTTTTTGGCTTTTTCACCCTTCATAACAATTCTTATCTCATCTTCGTAAGCAGGATAGCCAATGGACAGCTTAATCATAAATCTATCGATCTGCGCTTCCGGCAATTGATAGGTTCCCAGCGACTCAATCGGATTCTGAGTAGCGAGAACCATATATGGCTGCTCCATGATATATGTATTCGAGTCAACAGTGATCTGTCTCTCTTCCATAATTTCCAGCATAGCCGACTGTGTCTTTGCCGATGCACGGTTGATCTCATCCGCCAGAACAATATTGCTCATTGCAGCTCCGGGCCGGAATTCAAATTCGCCGTTCTTCTGATTATAAATTGAGAATCCGGACACATCGGAAGGCATAACGTCCGGTGTAAACTGGATCCGCTTATAATCACAGTTGACAGATTTGGCGAGTGCAGAAACAAGACTGGTTTTGCCCACACCCGGTATATCCTCGATCAGAACATGTCCGCCGGCGATCATACATAATACAGTCAGCTCCACAACCTCGCGTTTCCCTACAATTACGGTCTCAATATTATCAATGATGGAAATGATCCTGCGATAAGCATCGGCAGACTGCTCCAGCGACAATGGTTCATAACCCAGTTCCCTTATATTCTCATCAGTATAATTTTCCATGCTGTATTTCTCTCCTTTATAATGCAAATTTGCATTTATAAATTAACAAAATTATCATTTGACCATAATCCTTCAAATATAGATCCGTCCGCTCCTTGATACGTCCCCTGACCTTCTTTGACTCCATATTTCCATTCACCTTTATAAACGCTTCCATCTGCCCATGTATAGGTCCCCTGGCCTTCTTTCACGCCGGCTTTCCATTCGCCGACATAATGATCACCGTTCGCCCAGGTATAGGTCCCTTGACCTTCTTTCACGCCGACTTTCCATTCGCCCTCATAATAACTCCCGCTGGCCCAGGTATAGGTTCCATACCCTTCAAATGTTTCCGTTTTCCATCCGCCGGTGTATTGGTCACCATTTGCCCATGTGTATGTTCCTTGGCCGTCATACATACCATTTTTCCATTCCCCTGTATATTTTTCACCATCATCCCATGTGTACGTCCCCTGGCCTGCAAAAATACCATCTTTTCGTTCGCCTGTATATTGATCGCTATCATACGCAATGGATGATTTCCAATGTGGATTTTGAGTAGCTTCGCTGACCGTTGTGACCATATCCATGGATTCCGGTACTTCAACAGCGATCCCGCTGTCGCTGATAACTTGGGGCAAACCTCCATCCGCCCCTGTAATGTCGGCACCAAATTCAAAATCACCTGTACCTTCTTTGTTTACCGGTGTCTTTTGGTTGTCGGCAACATTCTGATCAGGTTTTTCTTCGTTCTTATCCAATTTTTTATTATCGACCGATTCCTTTTCTTCAGCATGCTTGACATAAACGGTTCTTTCCAGTAGCGGACTATGTCTGCAACCGGTAAATAACCCTAAAACAAAAAAGGACAGTAATACAAGGCATATGATTTGTATGATGCAGTTTTTCAAAATACCTTCCTCCTGCTCCTCTGTTCAATCAAAAAACTACCAGTACATTTTAGGAAATGATCTGGCAGCAGCTTTTCTATCTTGACATAAAAAATACATTTTGTGGGTCCATATATATTCTGATTGGTTCCGAAAGATTACTGATTGCAGTTCTTTCGTCCTTGCTCATTTCCCATTGAATATGAAAATCATCCAAGTTTTGCGGTGCAGATCCGATTTTAAGATAAAGGGTCGTACGGAACGGTGCTTCGCTTTCATCTGCAATCCATACCGGACAGCAATTATCCTGAGTGCTGTCAACCGCCAGCTTAATATTGTTTGCTCTGATTCCGATAAAACCCTTCTCGCTTTCAATACGATTAGCAGTTGTGACACGAATGCCCCATTCCGGGATTTCAGCAAAATGTTCCGATTTACGGACAGCTGCAGCAATATTTTGGCAGCCGGTAATTTTTGCGGTATTCAAAGACACCGGATGCTGAAATACCTCCTGTTTGGTGCCAAGTGTCTCCACGCTTCCATTATTAACAACGATAATACGGTCACATAACCGATAGGCCTCCGCCATGTTATGTGTGACAAAAAGGGTGGTTCCCTGGAATTTCTTCAATGACTCCAGCATTTCTTTCATCATGTGTAGTTTTTAAATATTCGTCAAGAGCTGAAAAAGGTTCATCCAGTAACAAAATCTGAGGTTCCACCGCCAATGCTCTGGCCAATGCGACCCGCTGCTGCTGCCCACCGGAAATTTGAGAGGGATATCGCCTTCCCATATCATTCAAGTGAAACCGTTCCAAAAGCTCATCCTACTTTTTTTTCCAGTTCTATTTTTCGGTATTTTACCCAGTCCGAAAGCGATATTTTCGGCAACAGTTAAATGAGGAAACATCGCATAGTTTTGAAATAAATACCCTATCTTTCTGTCTCTTGGCGGTATATTGATTTTATTAACAGAATCAAAGAATGTAACATCATCCAGAACGATTTTCCCCTTGTCCGGTTTTATCAAACCGGCAACCGAGTTTAAAAGCATGCTTTTCCCGGAACCCGAAGCGCCCAGAACACCAATGATCTCCTGCCCGCAGGTAAGATTGATCTGTAGCTTGAACCCCGGCAGCTTTTTTGTTATATCAATAAGCAATCCCATCTTATCACCTTCCTGGTCCATGCATGATTTTCATTTGACGGTTGTTCCAATAATTCATTGCTACCGTGACGGCCAGGGAAATCGAGAAAATAATTAACACCCAAATGAGCGCGACTTTCATTTCTCCGCCCGAAGTTGCGAAATAAATGGCAATCGGTATCGTTAGAGTTTTGCCCGGAATACTTCCTGCAACCATTAATGTAGCACCAAATTCGCCCATGGATCTGGCAAAAGAAAGTGCGGTACCTGCTAAAATGCCGGGCCATGCCATGGGAACCGCGATCCTCCAGAACAATCTCCATTCCGAAACACCCAAAGTTCTTGCCGCATTCAGTATATTGGAATCGATCTGCTCGAAGGCAGCCCTTGATGTTTTATACATCAGCGGAAATGCAACTACGGTTGCTGCAATGACTGCCGCATACCATGAAAAAATAATGTTGATTCCAAACAAATTTAAAAATTTGCCGATAGGACCATGAACTCCTATCAGCAATAAAATACCAAAGCCCGCCACTGTAGGCGGTAAAACGAGAGGCAGGGTCAGGATGCCATCCAGCAAGCCCTGCCATCTGCCTCTGTAATTTGTCATCCACCATGCTGAGAAAATTCCAATAATAAAAATCATGCTTGTTGCGATCAAACTAACCTTAATTGAAATAAATGCCGGTGAAAGATCAAAATTCATATTTTAAATACTCCCTTAAATGCTGCCTCGTTAAAGAACACTAAACCCATACTTTACAAACACTGCTTTTGCTTTATCAGTAGTGAGGAAATTCAAGAAATCCTTAGATGCTACAGAATGCTTTGTTGACTTTATTACTGCGGCAGGATAGAGAATCGGATCATGGGATCCATCGGCTGCAGTTGCAACAACCGTTACCTTGGATGAAGTTTTCGCATCGGTTGAATATACAACACCTGCGTCAACATTACCGCTCTCAACCCAGGTCAGTACTTCCCTGACATCCTTAGCGAAGACTGTTTTTGCAGTTACCGCATCGAGAATATTATAATATGTAAATACCTGCTGTGCATATTTCCCTGCCGGAACCGTTGTAGGCTCTCCCAAGGCAATTTTTCCGATTGCGCTGCTTGTCACATCTGCGAAGCTGCTGATGTTTGCTTTGGAATCACTTGGGACAACCAGTACTAGCTTGTTTTGCAGAAGATTCTTTATTGTATCGTTATCCAATAAATCTTTATCTTTTAAAGCAGTCATGTTGCTTTTTGCTGCCGAGAAAAACAGATCAACAGGTGCTCCCTGTTCTATTTGCTGCTGCAGCGTGCCTGACCCGCCAAAGTTAATCGTCAAATTAGCATTTGGTTTTTCTGCTTTGTATAACGCCTGAACTTCTCCCAACGCATCTTTTAAACTGGCTGCAGCCGACATGGTCAAGTCGACCTTCGTGACTACATTAGCTGTGATCGCACCATTATTGGACGTTGCTTCGATATCATATCCAAGAGCGTTTGCTACAAATCTGATCGGAACATAAATCCTTCCATCCTTATTAACAGCTTTTGTGTCCATAGTTATTGTACCATAAGCGGTATTAATCGTCGATGATCCTACTTTAATTTTTATGTTTCCATCGATGGTCGCTGTCTGGCTTGTTCCATCCCAGGATACATCGGCACCAAGGTTTTCAGCGACTACTCTGATCGGAACCTGTGTCCTGTTGGATGAATCAACATAAGGTGTTCCGTATGTAGATGCAATCGTAATTGGACTGCCGTCAATCGCAATGACTGGTTTTGTCAGCGCTGATGATGATACGGCGGACATGCCAAAAATTACTGCTGCCATAGTGCTCAACAGTAATACTTTTTTAAACAGTTTCATAATTTCCCTCCATTTTTCAACAAGTTAGTTTTAGTTTGGTTTATGCGGGTATACATTAGTTTAACTGTTTTTATTATAATATCATTTATTTAAATAGGCAATACATATTTTGGGGTTTTGAAATGGCTTTAGGAAATAGATGGTAGAATGTCTCCGCAATGTCCGGATCAAACTGGGTTCCCGAGCACCTCTTTATCTCTTGTAACGCTTCACTATGGCTCAATGCTACTTTATATGGTCTTTCATTTGTTATGGCATCATAGGTATCCACGATTGAAACAATCCTTGAAAGTTTTGGGATTTCACTGCCTTTCAGGCCCTGAGGATATCCTTTTCCATCCCAACGTTCATGATGGGAAAGAATATACTCTGCAATCGTTGATAATTCGTTGGATGCAGACGCAATGTTATATCCTATTTCCGAATGTCTTTTCATCTCATCCCACTCATCATCAGACAATTTCCCCGGTTTTGACAAGATCTTGTCTGTAATTGCTATTTTTCCAATATCATGCAAAATTGACAGAAGGCTCAGTTCATCCTGTTCATCTCTGGATAAACCGATTGCTTTTCCGACTTTTAACGATATATTTCGGATCCTCTGAGCATGTTCTTCTGTTTCCGAACTTTTTTGGAACAACGCCTTACTTAAGGAAGTAATGATTGAACTACGCGTACTTTGTGTTTCCAGCAGTTTGCTTCGGTACAATCTGTCTTCTGCCTTCACAAGAATATGATTGATATTATGTAATTCATCGTTTTTGGTTGCATTTCCGAGTGCGACACTTGGCTTTATATGCTTTTCTTCAACACGCCTGCATTCATTCAGGATCCGTCTGCACTTCTTTTCCACATTATTCTCATCTGTATCCGGGAATATTACGGCGAACTCGTCTCCACCCCATCTGGCAGCAATGCTTTTTACCCCGGCAGCATGCGCTATTGCATCAGCTGTTTTTTTAAGCAGCCGATCACCGATATCAAACCCAAATACCTCATTAATGATTTTAAGTCCGTTAATGTCCACAATAACTACTGAAAATGGATATCGCCCGTCAGAGTCAAGCTTTCTTAATTCCTCTTTTAAATAGCTTCTATTAAATAAACCGGTAATCTCATCATGAGTTTTTAAGTATAATGCTTCGCTTTTAAAGTTTTTCCTGATTGTCGTGAATTTGAAGTTATTACTTTCCATAATTAGACTATTGCTTTCCATCATTGAGTTATTGCTTTCCATAATTTTTCACCTCTGTGTTACAATTGATTTTTTTGATATGGGTTTTACAGTAATCCAATATTTCATGGTTTCTATCTCTGCATAAGGATAGATTCCCAGCCTTGCTCTGTTTTTCAAGTTCAGCTGCAATTTGAGAAAGATGATCCAACCTCAATCCGGCCGAAGCGCCCTTTAATGTATGCGCTACAAAGGTAATGACCGGAAAATCACTTTTTTCAATCGAATCCTGTAATTTTTTTAAAGATTCCGGAAGGTTTTCAACAAATTCGTTATAAATCTCGTAAACCACTTCCTTTTCAATCTTCTGGTCATGTGATAGTCCATCCAGTTTCTGGGAAATATCAGATCTAAAATCAGCAGGATCCTCCTTCTGGTTGGAATTATGCTTCTTTTTCAGCCATTTTGCTATGATTTTCATAAGATCATCGGTTCTGAACGGCTTGCTGATATAATCATCCATACCAGATTTGATACAGTTCTGATAATCGCTTTTCATTGCATTTGCCGTCATTGCAATGATAATGGTATGAGTCTTGCCGGATTCATTTTTCCTGATCAGCTTTGTGGCTTCGTATCCATCCATTTCCGGCATCTGACAATCCATAAGCACCAAGTCATATGGATTATTTTCAAGCGCATTCACGGCTTCACAACCATTTTCCGCTATATCGCATGCAAATCCCATAGTTTTTAAAATACTTGCTGCCAATTTCTGATTGGTTTTATTATCCTCAGTAAGAAGGATCCTTGTGATCCTTTTTTGCTTATCATCAAAAATTTCATCATCAGCAGTATTATTATTTTCTCCTTCTTTCAAAGAAGTCGCATTTGAATTTGATGTTGCCGTCTGAATACAATTTAGCAGGTCCCTTTTATGCACAGGCTTAAAAATCAACCCTGAGATTCCCAACTTTGCTGCCCTTTCCTTATCGCATCGGTTAGAAAAAGCGGTAAATACATTCAGAATGGTATCCTTAATCATTTCATCCGACTTGATTCTTGCAGCTAACTCCACTCCATTCATACCCGGCATATCATAATCCAGAAGTGCCAGCTTTATTCGATTGCCGTTCAAGGCATGATTTCTTAAAATTTCAATGGCTTTGATTCCATTTTCTGCTTCAATTATCTGGCACCCTGTACGTTCCAGATAATATCTCACGATTTCTCTGTTTGTTTTGCTATCGTCAGCCACAAGAATCCGGAGTCCTTTAAATGCCTCTTCACTGGGATCTGCTTCTTTCTGTATATGATTTGCTCCCCCAAAGCTGACCGTAAATGAAAATGTTGAACCCTTGCCTTCTGTACTTATGATATTTATATCTCCCGACATCATTTCTACGATCTTTTTTGAAATGGTAAGCCCCAATCCCGTACCTCCAAATTTTCTTGTTGTTGAAGCATCAACCTGTGAAAACGGTTCAAAAAGTTTTTGTTTATCATTTTCTGAAATCCCGATACCTGTGTCGGTTACCTTAAAAGCTACATTTATTATTTTATCGGTTTGAGAGATCATCTTAGCAGTTATGACAATTTCACCTTTGTTGGTAAACTTTACAGCATTGCTTACCAGATTTCCGATGATCTGCTTCAACCTTTCCGGATCTCCTATAAGAGAAGCAGGGATTAAATTATCTATCATTGCATGAATTTCTATTCCCTTGGAATAAGCTCTTGGTGAAAACAGGGAGGCAACTTCCTCAATCGCCTTTCGAAGATCAAATTCAATTTGTTCCAGTTCAAATCTGTCAGCCTCGATTTTGGAAAAATCCAGCAAATCATTGATCTGCCCCATTAGTGAATCGGAAGCGATCCTCATTTCTTTTATATAGTCTTCCTGCTGGCTGTCAAGAGAAGTCTTGCTCAAAAGATCCAAAAAACCAATGATACCGTTCATGGGGGTCCTGATCTCATGACTCATATTTGCAAGAAATTGACTTTTGGCAATATTAGCATCTTCCGCATTTTTCATGGCATCCATTATTTTTTCCTGGGCTTCCTTTCGTTCTGTGATATCACGTACAACACCGACCACATGGGTTTCGCCTTTCAGTTTTAAAGTAGTAATCGAAATTTCTGCAATAAATCTGGTTCCATCCTTTCTCACTGCATTTATTTCAGTAGTTCTACCGATCGTTCGTTTTGATCCGGTATAGATAAATCGTTTAAATGCATCTTCCGCTCTGTCCACAAGTTCAGGCAGTGCAATCAGCTGATGCAGTTTTTTACCTGCCACCTCATGATAGGAGTATCCAAAAATTCTTTTTGCAGCATTATTCCAGTTAACGATCCTTTCATTGCTGTCCACCAATATAATGGCGTCGTGAATGGATTGTGTCAGCTTTCTGTATTTTGTCATGCTATCCTTCAATGCGCTTTTCAGCCTCACTAGCTTGTCAATTTCAGACTGCAATACCCGATCCGTCTTATACTTTGTAATTAAGCTGGCAAATATGACACATGTGATTTTTAATAAATAAATTTGCTCCGAAGTCCATTTTTTTTCATAGTTTACGGTATTTAAACCGATAAATCCAAGTACATTGTTTTCGTATGTTAACGGTGTAAAAATCAGAGATTTGCAGCCCAATTGCTGAAAATATGCTTTCTCTTCTATGCCTTCCTCCGGAATTTCATCCAGATTTGTGATTTCAATAATCTTGTTATTTTTTATTTCTTTGATCAGCCATTTGAATTCATTAAAATTGTTTGCTCTGCTTTTAATTAATGTAGCTTCACCGCCTGCTGCCCATTCATATTTGCAATGTAATTTGCTATGGTCTTCGTTGTATAAGAAAACCCAGCTGAACTCCGCATCATAGAGTTGACCGATTTCACCAAGTATATTATTGATCTCATCATCAATTTTTTCGGATGGAGTATTAATAAACCGTGTGGAAAAATTGATACTGATTTTTTCTAATTCATCCTTTTTCTTTAATTCGGTGATGTCCTTGCACATCATAACAATGCGCCCTTTTCGAGGTCTGTAGACAGAATTGGATATGTATTTATGGTTCCTTCTTATTATATCAAAGTGAATCGGTTCACCCGTCCGTGCAACAATACAAATATTGTTGATGATGTCATGATACAATTCTTCTTCAAGGTCAAAAAATTGAGATGCTTTTTCCCCAATCACACTTTTTTGTGTTAAGTCGAAGATCGTTCTGAACGTCGAATTGCATTCCATAAGCGTTACATCGCAGGGATAGCCCTCTTGATCCTCATTCACGGTAAAACATGCCAACCCGTTCTCCAAGTTCCAATGCTCACCCCCGCATTTCATTTTATTTTGAAAATCCAGCTCTCCCATAGCCTTAAGCAGCATGATATTTCCAATGTGGGCAGCTACACTGGTTACTTCATCTTCATGATTTATAACAGGGTTCAAAATGATTTCAACCCACACATATTCCCCTAATACATTCTTCATAAGCAAGTCTTGTTCAAAGGATTGTACAAGTTTTATGCATGAATGGAAATTGGCCCAAAGTCTTTCCTTGTCATTCTGATGAAATAAGTCGGTAATTTTACTGCCTGCAAGATCATTGGGATGATATCCCCTGTGCTTGGTAAATGACTGGCTGACATATTCAATGTTTCCATCAACTGAAATACATATCATTTCATCCATATTTTCTAATATAAGGTTTAATTCCTCTTCACTGTTCATTCGGCGATCTCCTCTTATATTTCCTAAACTGACACACACTTTAATCAATCTATTCGAGATAATTTACAATAAGCTGAGGGATTTGCTCTAAAGGTGCAACGTTTACAGCTGCTCCCAGTTGTATCGCTTCCTTGGGCATTCCAAATACGATACAGCTTTTTTCATCCTGTGCTATCGTAAATGCGCCCGCATTTCTCATTTCCAGAAGTCCTTTCGCCCCATCTCTGCCCATGCCTGTTAAAATTACTCCCAGTGAATTACTTCCTGCATATCTGGCAACTGATTTAAAAAGAACTTCGACCGAAGGTCTCTGGTGAAATACGAGAGGGCCATCCTCTATCTTTACATAATATAATGCGCCGCTTCTTCTCAAAGCCATGTGCTTGTTTCCCGGAGCGATCAATACCTTACCGGGAGTTGCAGGTTCTTCATCCTCCGCTTCCTTGACCCTTAACTTGCATAGGCCGTCCAACCTTTGTGCAAAAGATCTGGTAAAATTCTGAGGCATATGCTGAACGATAAGAATCGGCGGCATTACTGCAGGCAGCCCGATCAAGACATCCTTGATGGCTTCGGTTCCTCCTGTAGATGCACCAACCGCTATGATCTTATTCGTCGTTCTAAGCATTGCCTTTCCCGAAACTGCATGCACCGGCTTCGGATCAGATCTCGAAAATAGCTTTACCTTCGAAACCGCCTTTATCTTTTCCGAAAGCTGATCAATCATATCACCGATCGAGTAGGAAGATCCGGGTTTTTCCACAACTTCCAATGCACCTAATTCGATCGCTCTCAGTGCCGTTTCGCTCCCCCTTTGTCCAAGGGAGCTCACAATGATCACCGGCATGGGATAATATTTCATTAGCTTTTCCAGAAAAGTAAGCCCGTCCATTTTTGGCATTTCAATATCCAGCAGCAGCACGTCCGGCTTTAGCCGGACAATTTTATCTCTTCCGATAAACGGGTCCGGAGCCGTGCCTGCAATTTCAATTTCTTCATTCTTTGAAAGTCCGTCTGTCAACATCTTACGGACAAACGCAGAATCATCTATGATTAAAACCCGGATTTTTCTAATGTACGTTTGCATCATTGCCGTCAACTGTAATCAACCCCAGTTCCACTAATTTTTCATCCAGTTTCTTTCTTTCGATCGGTTTTACCATATAAGCATCACATTGCTCTACAAAAGCGCTTTTGATGTTTCCAAAATCACCGATTGAGGTCGTCATTATGATCTTTACATTATCCATTCCGTATATCCCCATCATTTCTTCATATTCCCTTATATTTTTCAACAGTTCCTGACCGTTCATTTCAGGCATCAAAATATCGATGCAGATCAGGTTATAGCATTTTTGCTCTTCAAGAGCGAGTTTAAATGCTTCAAGTGCTTCCACACCATTCACCGCAATGTCCACCTCTCCATAAGGTTTCAACATCGATTGCAATAAACGTCTGCAGACAAAATCATCCTCAACAATTAAAGTTCTCATGGTTGTACTCCCCTTTTCGGTTTATTATTTATTACATGTAAAATTAACTCAGATTATTATTTATTTTAAAAATCGCCTCGACATCAAGAATCAATGATATTTTCCCATCACCAAGGATCGATGCTCCCGATGCATAATCAAGGCTGCCGAATTCTTTATCTAAAGGTTTTGCAACAATCTCCTGTCTCCCAACCACGCTTCTGACCGGTATCGCCCTGAATTTCTGTTCAACTTCCAGGATGATAACCATATCTTCATCTTCTCCTTCCGTTAAACCTTCTGTACCAAATACTTTATCGATCGGTATGATCGGAATCAATTCATCTCTGACTCGTACCATAGATTTCCTGTTTTTAATCGTCACCCATTGAGACGCATCCGGCTTCATAAATTGCTTGATATAAAGCGTTGGAATAATATACCTTCCTCCGTGGATGTCTACGATCGTCCCGTTCATAACTGCCAGATTCAACGGAATTTTAAGTATAAACTTGCTGCCCTCACCAAGCTTGCTGCTGATTTCGATCTTTCCGCCGACTTTTTTAATTTCAGTTTCCACAACATTCATCCCTACACCGCGGCCTGAAATATTGTCGATCGTCTCCTGGGTAGAAAACCCAGGCAGAAAAATGAACTTCATGATTTCTTCATCGCTGTAATTTGAATTTGGATCGATCAGATTCTTTTCAATTGCTTTGGCATGAATCTTTTCTATGGGAAGCCCTTTCCCGTCATCTTCAACTTCTATGTAAATATATCCTTTTTTGCTGTATGCCTGAATATTGATATTCCCTTCCGCAGATTTGCCGTTACTGATTCTTTCTTCTTCGCTTTCTATTCCATGAGCTACAGCATTGCGGACAAGATGCATCAGAGGGTCTACCAGCCGGTCGGCAATATTCCTGTCGATCTCTGTTTCTTCCCCTTTAATCTGAATGTCTGCCTTTTTCTTAAGTTCGGCTGCGGTATCCCTTCCTACACGCATTGTGTTCTGGAATGCTTGTTTTAACGATACCATTCTCAAAGACATGGAAAGGTTCTGAATTCCTTTTATAATTTTGGTCATTCTGAGCAGATTGTTCATCAATTTATCATTCGAGTCAAATCGCTTGGAAGCTTCCTGCTGCATCACGGAATGCATGATCAGCAACTCTCCCAGCATATCCACCAAATTGTCAATCTTTTGAGTTGATATGCGCATGAATGCATTTCCTATTGTTTTATCTTTACTTTTATTCGATTTCTTTTCCACCTGATCATGCAGCGAATTGACCGCGTCCTTTTCGTTATTTAAGCCTTTCTTTTCTTTAGGATCCTCCTGTACCGGATCGGGTTTTGCCGAAATTTCTTCCGCCTGCGATTCCTTTATTGGAATTTCACTCCCAACTTCACGCTTCATTTCATCCGTACGCTTTTCAACAGAATCAATAAAGTTACGATTATGAGTCAAATTCTTATCTGCACAGAGCTTCCTGATAAAACCCGATGACTCCGTAATCAGGCAAACCTGTATATCGTCATACTTGATATTCTTTTTTCTATAAGATTCGATCAGCAGTTCTGCTGCTTCGGCGATGCTTGTAATCAGGCTGCAGTTGATAAAACCCGCTAGTCCTTTTATCGTATGGAACGGCCTGGAAAGTTTAAAGAAAGAATTGCTTTCGTGTTTTTCCCGAGCTGTCTGAATTAGCCCTTCTAATTTCGACAGCTGGGCTGATATCTCATTGATAAAGTCATCTGAAAATTCATTTTCCATTCCTATCGTTTGATTCTTTTCAATGGTTTCAGGAAAGGAAAGGGCGGCTTCAGTCAGTTCAAGTTCTATCTGGTCTTTTACAAAATCTGCGACTTCAAATTTGATGGACTCAATTTCGATTTTCTCAGTATCCAAAAGTTTTCTCAATTCTTCAAGCAATTCATGGGAGTCATTCCTCGATACCGCAAAAATCTTTACAATGTCTCCTTCAAAAGTAAAACTGCTGTTTGCGATATCCTCTGATGCGGGTTTATCCGGCTCTGATTTTATGACATTCAGATAATTTTCCATTTCCCGAAACCACATCCAGACACGAACTGATTTAAATGCACAGTCATCCGCCAGAGTTATTTTTATGATATACGCACCAAGATCTGCATTCAGGTTTTCTTTGAAACTTTGCAATTCCTGTTTATTTAGGATCATGCCAAAGCTATTTATGCCTTTTTCAATCGTACAGGCAGCACCGCTGTTCTGTTTTTCATACTTCTCTCCTATGATGAAATGCATCTTGCCCAGTATTTCATCAATTTTCATTTCTTCTTCGTTACCCGTTTCCATTATGGTGCAAAGATTGCTTTCAAGAAAATCATGGCATACAAAAAGCAGTTCCATGATCTTCCCATCAACCTCAGCCTTGCCATCTCGAATATCCTGTAGTATATTTTCCATGCCGTGAGTAAGCTTTTCCATACTTTTGAAACCCATTGCAGCTGAATTGCCTTTTATCGTATGGGCATCTCTGAATATACTGTTGATTAAATCGGTATCTTCCATATTTTTTTCAAGCTTTAGCAGCGAGTCATTCATTTCATCCAGCAGCTCTTTCGCTTCTGCTGCATATATTTCCATATATTCATCCATCATTAGCTGTTCCTCTTTTCAACAAAGTCCAGGTTCAACCGGAAAACCGATCCGTCTTACGTTACTTCATATATACTGTAGGCTGCAGATACCTAATATTAAGCTCCTTACCCGTAATCCCTTCAGAATGCCCAATAAACAGCAAGCCTCCGGTTACCAGTGCATCATAAAATTTTTTAAGTAGTTTTTGCTGTGTAGCCGCATCAAAATAGATCATGACATTTCTGCAGAAAATGATATCGAACCCTTTTTTAAACGGGAATTCATTCATCAGGTTAAATTGTCTGAATGTGACTTTTCTTTTTGTTTCATCGCAAACAGACAATCCGCTGCCGGTTTTTTTAAAATACTTGATCAGGTAATATTTTTCAATGCTGTTCCTGATATCGTCACTGTATTCGCCCTTGACCGCTTTATCTAAAACTCTGGTATCTAAATCTGTTGCCAGAATTTTATGGTTTAGGAGCGGGAAGCTTTCCTGAAGTGTAATGGCAAGGGTATAAGCTTCTTCTCCTGTTGAACAACCGGCGCTCCATGCCCTGATTTCTTTGTTTTTCATCATTCTTTTGTTTTTTTCAGTGATCAGCGAGGTATGATTCTTTATATAATCAAAGTGATTGTTTTCACGGAAAAAATCCGTTTTATTTACCGTGATTTCGATTATGAAATCGTTTATTAATGCTTTGTTATTACTTTTCAGACAGAATGTTAAAGTAATCCTCATAAGAATTAATTCGTTTTTTGTCATCAGTTTATTTAACTTAGATTCCAGTATTTCCTTTTTAGCCATACCAAAATTGATTCCAAAATGTTTGTTTATGAATTTGCTGTATTTATAAAACTCTGCATTTGAAAGATGAGCCATAGCCGGGTTTCCCCCTTTAAAAATCATTATCGTCTTCAAGCGGTATTATATCATTGGGGTTTTCTGACTTTATCTTTCTTTCTGTATTGCAGAATTGATTGTTTTTTCTTGCATGCTCATATCCAGAAGCGGAAGTTCTGCTCTCGACTTTCTTATTTGATCCCGTTTTCCTCGAAGGAGCAGTTTTTTTCTTACTACCGATTACAAGAAGCTCCAGTTCATCGACCATTTCTTCGGTCGCTCCAGCCTGAGCATTCAATTCCTCTGAGGAAGCAGCACTCTCCTGGGCAATTGCAGCATTCTCCTCCGTTACCTTATCAATTTGAGCAATCGCTTTATTGATCTGCATTACACCCTGTGCCTGTTCCTGACTGGCAGCCGTTATTTCATCCATAAGCTCGCTTACTTTTTTGACCTGGGATGTAATGTCCGTGATTGCTCCGGCAACCTTGTCGGCAACTCCAACTCCCTTTGAAGATAAGGTGATATTCTTTTCGATCATCGCTTCGGTATCTTTTGCAGCATTGGCGCTCCTTTGAGCAAGGTTTCGCACTTCTTCAGCAACAACGGCAAACCCCATGCCGGCATCGCCGGCTCTTGCCGCTTCAACGGCTGCATTCAGAGCAAGGATGTTGGTCTGAAAAGCAATTTCATCTATAACCTTGATTATTTTGCCGATCTCATCGCTTGACTTTTTAATTTCGTTGATTGCGGACATCATTTCACTCATATCGGTGTTGCATATATCTGCAGTCTCCTTAGCCTGTTCTGCCAGCATATCGGCCTGCTTGGTGTTTTCGCTGTTCTGCTCTATCATGGAAGAGGTTTCCTCCATCGTTGAAGATATTTCCTGTAGCGAAGAGGCTTGCTCAACATTCGCATCTGCCAGCTGCTGGCTTGTCGACGAAAGCTGTGATGACGCTGCCACAACCTGCTCGCCGCCCTGTTTTATCTTTTCAATAATTCTGTCCATTGGACCGGTAATGCTTTTTATTACAACATTTGCCACAATAATACCCAGAATAACAATAACAGCAAGACAAGCAAGAATAATGATGGCCGAAATCGACAACATGCCGCTTGTACTTACCATATCCGCCACGGCAAATCCCCCTATTAAAACTGCAAATACAAGTATGATCGTAAACCCTGTATAAATCTTATGACTTAGCGTCATGTTCTCAAACATTGGTAGTCCCTCCTGTTTCATTATTTAATAAAAATAGTTCCTGATTGTTTAATATTTTCTCGACTTCCAAAAGAATAACGACTTTTCCTTTTACCTTTGCAAGCCCTTCAATGAATTCTTCTTCAAAGTAACTGTCTTCATCTGATGTCCGATCAATTTCTTCCTTATTGATGCCTATCACTTCCGACACTGTATCGACAATTACGCCCATAATCTTTTTAACGCCTTGCATTAAAACTTCAACTACGATGATACAGGTCCTCTGAGTATATTCCCGCTCTTCAAGTCCGAACTTGATCCTCAGATCTATTACCGGAATAATCTTTCCCCTCAGGTTGATTACACCTTTTAAAAACTTCGGCGTTTTAGGAATACCCGTTATGTCCATCATCCGAATAATCTCTTTTACGTCTTGAATCGGAATTCCATAGTCCTCTTCGTTCAGCAGAAAGGTCAAGTATTTGCTATTTGAGACCTCCATAAGATATCACCTCCTATCTGTCAAAAGCCAGTTTCAGGCTATTGCCGCATGATTTTTTTCCTTTGTTTTACAATTTATTTGCTTCCATTGTATACGAAGCTTTTGAAATTTCAATGTCAGCGGCATGAACAGTCTTTTTTTGGGCATAAGTGGAAATGGAAAATAAAAAATCTCCCTTTTACAAGAGAGATTTCATTAAGATTTTTCTTCAATCCGTATTTTTGTTATCATTTATAATCATTAATTCCTGCACATAATATTCATCTTCTGTATAATCATTGAATACGACATTTTTATTTCTGTTAAGGATCTTTTCCGCCGAGACCATTCTGGAAGGTCTCGAATCAAACGTACTGAAAAACAGGACAGCCACTCCCTGACTCTCAGAAGAAGCCTGAATGATGATTTCTTTTTTGCTGCTTCTTATCGCCTCTCCGAGAATGTGATCGAAAAAGGCTTCCATCACTTTGCATATTGCCGTTTCGTCCAAATTGAAATGATCGATCTCTCCGGATACCATAAAATGAAAGTCTATTTCAAATTTTTCACATGTCTCCGCCATTTTTAAAATCAAACTTCTGATTTTATAATTTCTTATTTTCAATACCTGCAGCTCATCACTTTTATTTATTGCAGAAGTGTTCTCCATGATTTCATTTTTAAAATCCTTCATCTGATCCCACTGTTCATTTTCTATGTAAAAAATGACACTCTGAAATAGATTGTTATACTGATGTCTGACGTTTCGAAACTTTCCCAGGATCTTTTCCATAGCTGCCAAATATGACTCAGCTTCTGTACGGCGCCGTTTTTCTTTTGACAATCTAAGGATGGTAAATAAAATGATCAAGATGAATATGACGGTCAGACTACCTATCAAATAGTACATGCAAGCTTCAACTCCTTTTTATGCCCTTTTGACATAAGACAGGATTCACCATTTTTAAAATGGAT
>Ga0183099_1000242_pt1 | contig 46056 bp, 49 predicted proteins | sample Biomet1_FD_127788 | JGI IMG/M metagenome (GOLD analysis project Ga0183099, IMG submission 127788) | Microbial communities from bioreactor (seeded with anoxic lake sediment) at LBNL, California, USA - Biofuel metagenome 1 | ecosystem: Engineered > Bioreactor > Anaerobic > Unclassified ... | reverse complement strand
CTGCTGGTGGCGACCACTCACACCCAGGCCCGTTACGCCCTGCCGAGGGTGGTGAAGGCGTTTCGCGAGCAGTTCCCGCAGGTGCAGCTGGAGCTGCGCCAGGGCAGCCCGGAGGAGATAGTGCGGCTGGTGCAGACCGGCGAGGTGGATATCGGCATCAGCAGCGAGCAGCTCGACAAGAGCGAAGGCGTGGTGGCGTTTCCCTACTACCGCTGGCACCACAATATCGTGGTTCCGGAAAACCACCCTCTGACTCTGGAGCCGGAGCTGACGCTGGCACACATTGCCCAGTGGCCCATCATCACCTATCAGGCGGGTTTGACGGGGCGGGCTCGTGTGGATGAAGCATTTGCCGCAGCAGGCTTGCAGCCGGAAATTCTGCTGACCGCTCAAGACTCCGATGTCATCAAGACCTATGTCGAGCTGGAGATGGGGGTGGGCATTCTGGCCGATATGGCGTTCGATGCCCGCCGAGACACAGGCCTGGTGCAACTGGATGCCAGCCATCTGTTCGCCGCCCACACCGCCTGGATCGGCCTGAAGAAGGGACAATATCAGCACAATTTCGCCTGGCAGTTTATTCAACTTTGTAACCCCGAGTTATCCCAGAGCGACATCCAGACGCGAGTGTTCGGCAACGATCCAGTGCTCGATTACGAGATCTAGGGTTCCCACCGGTAGTCACATTACCCCGACAATGCGACCAGCAAAGCCAACACCAGGGAGCAGCCGATATTCAACACCAGCCCCACCCGCAGCATCTGCCGCTGGGGCACACGCCCGGTGGCATACACCATGGCATTGGGTGGTGTCGCCACCGGCAACATGAAGGCACAAGAAGCCGCGAGTGCCACCATCACCGCCATCATGGTCGATGAGAACCCTAGTCCCGAGGCAAGAGGGGCAAACAGCGGGATCAGCAAGGCCGCGACCGCGGTATTGGATGCCAGCTCGGTCAGAAACACCACAAAGCTGGCGATTGCCAGGATCAGAACCCAGGACGGGGCGCCATAGCACCACGCCATGAGCTGGCTTGCCAAAAAGGCACTGGTGCCGCTGCTTTGCAACACGGCAGAGAGGCAAAGACCGCCACCAAATAACAGCAGCACGCCCCACTCGGTCTGCTGCTCTATCTCCCTCCAGCTCGCGACGCCCGACACGCCGACCGCGATCACCGCCAGCAAAGCCACCAGCGAGTCGAATTGATCGAGTCCACCCAGCCAGGACGACAGTGGCCCGGAAAATATCCACGCCAGTACGGTGCTGGCAAAAATCAGCAGGGTACAGATGCGAGGCGGAGTCCATTGCCAAACCGACGTCGTCTCCTCGGCCAGGATCGGATGATCAAGATTGGGCCGCAGCAGCAGGTACAAGACAGCCAATGCCAGTGGCCAGAACAGCAGCATGACGGGAACGCCGAACTGCATCCAATCCATGAATCCGAGATGAGCGTAGCCCGCAGCGATGGCATTCGGCGGGCTACCGACTAGCGTCCCCATACCGCCGATGTTGGCACTGTAGGCCACACCGAGCAGCACAAAAGTATGGGTATTGAGCTGATGTTCACGGTCGATATTGGCCAACAGTCCCATAGCTAATGGCAACATGATGGCCACGGTCGCGGTATTGCTGATCCACATGGAAAGCAGCAGCGTCGCTAGGAACAACAGCAGAACCGCACGCGACAAACGCCCACCCGCCAGATGGATCAGCCAGCGCGCCAGTTCGGTGTCGAGTTGTTGACGATGCAACGCTGCAGCCAAAGCAAAGCCGCCAAGAAACAGATACAGCACCGGATTAGCAAAATGGCTGAGCGCTTGAGTCAATGGCAGCAGTTGCAGTATCACCGCCAGCACAGGTACCAGCAGAGCAGTCAGCGTGATATGTACGGCTTCGCTCAACCACAGCAGAGCGATACACACCAGCAAGGCCACGCCGTGATTAATCGCGGTCGCCCAAGGCAGCCACCGACTGAGGCCCACCAGAGCCAGTAACGCCAACAGCAACCAGAACCCTTTCATGGTCCTTAGGGTGGTCATCATGACCTCCGATGATGCGGTTCCCTCTTTGAGCCTAGTTCTGCCGCTGTGAATTGACATAAGGCTCTCTGCTTAAAATTTGGCCAGCTTTATGCACAGTATTGGATAGCAGGGCAGAGCGACCTCATTGCCCAGACGAGTCATCACGGAGGTGACCTATGAATACCCACTTCGCCCATCAACAACTCGCTGAAACCTGCCGCTCTATCGGTGCCATCTTTACCTATGAAGAGGCCGAAGGCGAGGCGCGAGCCTGCATCATCAAGGGACAACATTGGTGGAGCCTGATCCTCAGCACCGATGGCGATGACAACCTCTGGCTCAGTCAACTCCAGCAACTGCGTCACCATCATTAAGGCGAGAACAACATAGTTGCGCTTCGCAACCTTAATCCGCTACTATCGGATCCATGACTCCGATAGCCGAGGTAAACCCGATGGATGCTCGCACCCTGCGCGCCCGCTCCCGAGAACTGGTTCGCGAATTGGGCATGTTTGCCCCCCAGTGCTGCGCCACCCCACTCACCCCGGTTGAGGCCCACCTACTCATCGAACTCGAATCAGGCCCACTGACCAATAACCAGTTGGCGGAGCGACTGCGGGTGGACAAGTCCAACACCAGCCGCCCCTTGAGTCGCCTACAGGAACGCGAGCTGGTGATACGACAACCTCACGCCGTTGATGGCCGCAGCCAGGAGCTCGGCCTGACAGCAAGTGGCCAACGTTTGTTGCATGAATTGCATCGGGATCTGGACCAGCACAGCGATCAGGTGTTAGCCCAATTGAGCCCGCAGGAGCAGCAACAACTACAACAAGGGCTGGAGCTCTACTTGCGCGCCCTGCAGTCTCATCGTCTGCAGCAGGGCTACCAGATCCGACGCTTACAACCGGAGGATCAATCCGCCATTGCCCAGGTGATCCGCCTCGTTTCTGCCGAGCATGGGCTAACCGCCGACAAAGGGTATGGCGTCGCCGATCCAACGCTGGATCAGCTCTACCCGCAGTACCAAGGTTCCGACCGAGCTTACTGGGTCATTACCGACGCCCAGGGAGCTATCCTGGGTGGCGGCGGTATTGCACCGTTGCAAGGTGCAAATGGTGCCGTGTGCGAATTGCAAAAAATGTACTTTTTGCCTGAGCTCCGCGGTAAGGGGCTCGGCCGCCGCCTAGTTTTGCAAGCGCTGGCATTCGCCCGCCAATCCGGCTACTCCTGTTGCTATCTGGAAACCACCGCGGCCTTGCGCCAGGCGGAACGACTGTACCAGAGTCTCGGTTTCCGTCACCTGCAGACCGCTATGGGGAACACGGGACACTGTGATTGTGAAATACGGATGAGCCTGGAGCTGACTCCCGAGCTGAGCCCGGTCGATCGTCAAACAACGACCACCATGACGGCCGCCTGCCATTGCGCCGGTGCGGCAGATCAAAACAACGACGCGTAAATGGATGGCCTCGGTCTGATCTCAATCCCGGAAATCGGCCGGAGGCTCTTCGCCATCATTCAAGTAAACGAATACCCCAGCAAGATGTGCAGCCCCCATGACGACTCCCATCATCATCAACACCGGCAGTATGCCGCCGAGGTGGTACACCAGCAATAAGGCTGCCACAGCAACAACCACTCCGTAGGCAATCAAGGATTTAACCAGTGGTTTATATTTCATAGACATAAAATTCGGCTCCCCGCGGTTCACTGACCAGCAAGCTACCCGCTGCTCAGACATGCAGGACCAAGCCTATGAAGAGTGACAGGAGCGGCGCTTGATTTTTTGCGCCAATCAATGAGCGACCAATTGGCAGTCCTATGCACTATTCCTTGGATAATCAGAATTCGGTTTGATGCGGCCAAAACATCCGGACAACAGCCAACGGAAAAAACTTGCCCTCACACCGTGACAACGATTGAGCCGACGCAGGCTATCGCTTAGACTTTGCGCAGTTTTGTTACTGGGATCACATGATGGATCTGTTAGCGTTAATTCTCGATTTTATTCTGCACGTCGATGTACATCTGCAGAGTCTGATGAACAACTACGGGCTCTGGGTCTATGCCATTTTATTCCTGATCATCTTCTGCGAAACCGGTCTGGTGGTAACACCCTTCCTGCCAGGAGACTCGCTGTTGTTCGCCGCCGGAGCCCTGACCGTGGGCACGGCCCTGGATGTCAATCTGTTGGCAGGGGCTTTGATTGTTGCCGCCGTGCTCGGCAATATCACCAACTACACCATTGGCCACTTCTTTGGTGAGCGCTTATTCCAAAATCCGAATTCGCGGGTATTCCGTCGGGATCATCTCGACAAGACTCACGCCTTCTTCGCTAAACATGGCGGTAAAACCATCATTATGACCCGGTTCTTACCGATCGTGCGCACCTTTGCCCCCTTCGTCGCCGGTATGGGCGCCATGACCTATAAGCGGTTTATGGCATTCAACTTTATCGGCGGTTTTTTGTGGGTGGTGTCATTTGTCTATGCCGGTCATTTCTTCGGAAATTTGCCGGTGGTACGCAAAAACTTCACCATGCTGATCATCGGGATCATCGTCATCTCGTTGCTGCCGCTGCTCATTGAAGGCATCCGTCATCGTCTGAAGCGCGCATCGGTCTGAACTCCTCCCCCAAAGCCATAAACAAGGGCGACCGTTTCCAGCCGCCCTTGTTGTATTAGCGCAGGGTCATGACGTTCGCGAAGGTTTACTCTTCGAAGAAAGTGCCCCAGCCGTCATAATCAACACCGTATTTTTCGCACAGCGGCAGCAGGCTCTCGATTTCCGCCACAATGCGATCCGTTTCCAGAGAACCATCCTTACTGGCATCGAAGCAGAAAATCAGCGAGCCATCCTCCAGCTCCAACTCTTCCGCATCAGTCACTTCGAAACCAACCTTGAACAAGTCGACAGCCAGTTTCTCCAAGCGATCAAAGTTCTGGCAGGCAAAGTGATGCTCAATGGTGTATTCAGACTCTGGATTGCTGCCATCCTCCAGCAGTTCGCTGATGATGGCATCCGTCTCTTCGCGCCATTCGTTAATCGTGGTCATTGTGCCTCCTCGGCCGCTAGGTTACAGACCTGCCAGCTTCTCGTCGGACAGGTTCAGATCATCATTGTGATTGATGCCAATCCCTCGGCTCAGCACGGTCTCGGCAATCGCCTTGGCTTCATCCAGAGAGTGCATCACATAAGTGCCACACTGGTATTCATTCAATTCGGGGATCGCTTGCTGATCCATGACCCGAGTGACATCCGCCATCGCATCGGTCCAGGCTTGCGCCACTCGCTCTTCACTAGGCGCCCCAATAAGACTCATATAAAAACCAGTACGGCAGCCCATGGGGGAAATGTCGATGATCTCGACCCCATCACCATTCAGGTGATCGCGCATGAAACCGGCAAACAGATGCTCCAGCGTATGAATGCCCTTCTCCGACAGGATTTCCTGATTCGGGCGGCAAAAACGCAGATCAAACACCGTAATGGTATCCTTACCCGGGGTTTGCATGGTCTTGGCTACCCGAACAGCAGGCGCCAGCATGCGGGTGTGATCGACTTTAAAGCTATCTAACAAAGGCATGACAAGATTCCTCGCGGGGTAAAGATTAAAAATCACATTGCCGATATTGCGCGGCATAACGGTTGGAACGAGCCTCAACCTTACGAGCCGTCGTCATCAGCCAGGCTTTGCTCTTGTAGGTACCACGGCGATATCCGCCCCAGCCCTCATGGTAATTAAGATATTGCCGGTACGCATCCCACTTGGAGACGCCATTGATCTTCTGTGCCTTCCAGGTGTACCAGCCCATAAAATCGATGGCATCGGCAAAATCATCCCGATCCGCCCAACTATTTCCGGTCTCCCGCTGGTAGTCACTCCAGGTCTCATCCTTGACCTGTGCAAAGCCGTACGCGGAACTGGCACGACCCAAGGGGATAAACAGAAAATAACGCATCGGCGGTTGCGCATCATATTTGAAACTCGACTCCTGATACATCATCGCCATCGGCACCTGGATCGGAGTTCCCCACTTCTCGTTCATCTCTTGCGCTGCTTCGTGCCAGTCACTCTTGTCACGAAAAATGGCGCATAAGTCCTCCGGATTATCCGGACGCGAAGTACTGGTGCTACACGCGGTGGCCAACAGGCAAATCATCAGGGTAAACAGACAACGCAAACTGGAGATCCTTTCTTGATACCACGAACAAGGCCGGCATAACCGGCCCGGAGTCAGCGCGCTTTATACGGCTTCTTCGTTCTCTTCACCAGTCCGGATCCGGATCACCCGCTCCACTGGCGTCACGAAGATTTTACCATCGCCAATCTTGCCGGTGTGGGCACTCTTGGTAATCGCCTCGATGCAGCGCTCGACATCATCGTCCTGCACCACCAGATCCAGCTTCACCTTGGGCAGGAAATCGACCACATATTCGGCACCACGATACAACTCGGTATGCCCCTTCTGACGACCGAACCCCTTCACCTCGGAGACGGTCATCCCACTGATACCGAGATCCCCCAGTGCCTCACGGACATCATCGAGTTTGAACGGTTTGATAATGGCTTCAATCTTCTTCATGAGAACTCCTTGAACGACTCGGTCGGCGCGCCCGTTCCCCCTGCAATGGTCCAATAATTTTCGACGCGCGAGCAGGAACAGCACTGAATAAATAACGAATGAACGACGGGAATCATAAAGAAAAGTGCCCAGCGGCACCAGTAATGGTCACGAGCAAATCCTCGAACAGCGAGTCTGCCAACACTCTTTGCTGTCAGGCTCAATCAAACCACAACTCATGAACCGTCGCCTGGGCATAGGGTGTGATGATGCCTTGCAGTGATAAATGCTGGGGAGTCTGCTTGCCATCACGCCAGATGACGACCACCTCGACCTGTTTATATGCTGGCAGTTGCGGCCATTCGCTAGCTGCTGGCCCCATCCGCACCTGCCAGTTCAATTGCAAGGCGCCATCGTCATGGACACCCGCCATCAAAGTCCCTCCCTGATCCTGACGAATATCCTCATAAGCAGATGAACCCGCAGCCTGATGATGGAGCGATCGAAAGTTCCGCAGTTCTTCCAACTTCCCCTGTGCCAGCATCAACGCCTTGGACTGCTGGGTACTGGTTCGCTGGACGCGCAGCATATCGACATGCAATCGGGTCAAGCCTGCCGCACCTATCATCAGGATCGCCAAACAGACCATCACCTCAATCAGGCTCACCCCGCGCGATCTATTCCCTATCATAGAGCCTCCTGAATAGGCCAGCTTGCGGCCATCCCGTCGCAGCCCTTACCAATCTCGCCAACTCCCGGTGACCCGTACCAGCCGGAAGAAACTTGCCCCCTCCTGCATCCGCTGCAAGATCCGGGGCTCATAACGGATATTCAATTGCCGGGGATCCCCGGCCAGCGGTTGTTGACTGATCAAGGCGCCCTCAATCCGGGAGCCATCCGCCAGATGAACCGAGCCCAACGCAGCATCGGCGTCACCGGATGAGTCACCCGAAGTGGTCGATGAGTAGAGGATGACCACGCCAAAGAGTACGCTGGAGTCTTGCAGATAAAAGCTACCATCCCGGATCAACAGGATCACCGGAGCAGCGGCAGAACCAACACTCCCGGCTGGCACGCAGCTGCCGACTATCAAAATGAGCCCGCTGGATTCCGGCGTTACATCCTCACACCCCTGTCGTATTTCGCTGGCCTGATCTTCCAGCCACTGAATGCGCGCACCTTGCTCCCTCTGCGCGACAAAAAGTCCGTCCAGATACTGCTGCATGGCGGCCGAAGGAATGATCGGAGCTTGCGGCTCAGCCTCCACAGGCTCGCTGATTGACGCGTCAGGTGGTGCCAGTGGGGCCGGCGCCAATTCAGGCGCCAGCACAGCCGTGGGGGGGAGTTCAGGATAAAGCGCTAACCAGGAAAATTGCTGCCGGATCCTGGCTCGCGCATCCCCCGTCGGGCTGCGGCCCTGAGCAACCAGCGTCACTAACGGACTGCCATCCGACGCTGGATAGCCTTTCCACCACAAAACACCATCCGCCAGGGTCTGGGATTCGGGAACTGTCTGTCCCTGGCGGGCCAATTGCGCCATGGCCAGCGCCATCCGGGATTCAGCATCGATCTCGGCCTGCCGGAATGCCTGTTCGCTGTAACCAATCTGTAGCTCTGACTGCATGACATCCACCGTCATCAGCGTCAGCACGCCCAGTAACAACAGGGTCACAACCACCAGGCTGATGGTGGCAAAGCCGGATGCGTTACTGATTCCGTAACCAGAATCTGCGCTCATCATGGACCTCCAACTCGGGATGCTGCGCATCATGGGCACTCAGACGCATCACATAGAGTCGGGGGTGGGCCTCTCCCTCGACGACTGGCAATAACTGAAAATTGGAAACCCGGATCTCCCCGTCGGCCATATCTTGCCAGCCAGAATCACGACAGTAGCTGGTCGGTTGTGTTTTCGTCCGCAGCCAGCTGTTCACTTCCAGCCTTTCGCCTGATTCGTTGAAGCGATAGCCGCGGATCTCCTGCTCGCCTCTGTGGACACCATCGGCATCGATATCCATCAACACCACCAAGCAGTGAGGCGCCAGATAAAGACTGGGCGCTGCCGCCACGGGCTTCATGCCAGGGCGAAAAGCACGGTAGCCCGCGCGGCGCAAATCCCGCTCCATGACATCCAGCAACACTTGTACCCCTTGCTGTAACCGGATCCGACTGAGCGCTCGAACATCGATCTGTAATAGCGACTGATGGAGACTGGATAAACACAAGGCCACACTCATGCCAACGACTAATGCCAGCATCAATTCAATCAGCGAAAACCCCGATGACTGGCGTCTCAACATGGTTCACTCCCGGTTCCAGGCTCACAGATCCGGACTCGACCATAGCCGCTACTCTTCACCATCAGTTGCTGCGAATCGACCTGAAACAAAACATGGCCTGCCGCCATACCCGAACGCTGTCGCTGGATCCCCAGTTCACTCCCCTGGTAGGTCACCTCGGTCAGTTTCACCAGAGGCAGATCCTGACGACTCATCCCTCGGCTTCGCCCATCGCCCGCCACATCACACAGGGCATTGCAACCCGAGCATTCCGAATCCGGGCGATCAGTAATCCGATAGCACCAGTCCGGTTGTACGAAGAAATAGATATTCAGCTCATCCGTACCACGCCGAATGGCCTCGGCTCGGGTCTGGTAAATATCGCTATAGAGGCGGCTAGCGGCGGCGCTCAGCTGGGCTCGCTGCTGTTGCTGGTGATAGCTGGGCACAGCCACCATCAACAAGATGGTGGCCACCGCCATGGCTGTCAGCAACTCCAACAGGGTGAATCCATTTTTTAGATTTCGCACTATGCCTCCCGAACCCGAGCTTGCGGGTGAAACGAGACATAGGAATAAGGTTCAACAGGAGTAGCAGCAATGGCTATATCTAGCAGCGGTAGCAGCTTGTTCGAGGTGATGATAACCCTGGTGATCGTCGCCATCCTGGCAACTGTCGGCTATCCCAGTTTTCACTCCTACCTGCTCCAGGCACGGAGAGGCGAAGCCCAGAACCACTTAATGGCCCTACAACTGCGGCAAGAGGAGTACCGATTGGTTCATGGTCACTACACCGCAGATATGCAGCAATTGCGACCTGATCCGGGGAGCGATTACGACTTCCAGTTACGCCTGAATGACCTCGGTTATGTTTTGACCGCGAGCGCCCGAGCCGATAGTCGGCAATCTCAGGACACCGGCTGCCATTTATTGAGTCTGGATCAAGATCGGCAATCGGAACCGACAGCTTGTTGGTAAACATACCGTTTTTTAACATTAAATTATCATATTGATAATCATAGGAAAAAAATCGAATGGTTATTGCCTGTACAACAAAAATCTTTCATTAAAAAGTCACGTTTTACCCCGTGAAGATTACGTATGATGTCGAGATAAGAACCATTTCTGATACTAGTGACAGTATCGCAAGACTCGGCATGACGCTTTCCAGGGGTATAAGGATATGAATTCGACCGCCCATTCCACAGGCCGTGAACGCGAGTTTTCCCGGCAACATAATCTGATCTCCACCACCGATGCTCAAAGCCGGATCCTGTACGCCAACGAACACTTTTGTAGTATTGCCGGTTATCAGGCGGAAGAGCTGGAGGGCGAAAATCACAACATAGTTCGCCATCCAGACATGCCCAAAGCGGCATTTGCCGACATGTGGTTACACCTCAAAGCCAAAAAGAGTTGGATGGGACTGGTCAAGAACCGGGCTCGCAATGGCGATCACTACTGGGTCAATGCCTATGTAACGCCGATCCTGGATGCTCAGGGTAACCTGATCGAGTATCAATCGGTGCGAACGGCACCGGAGCGCGACGATATCCAGCGGGCAGAGCGGTTTTATCAAACCCTGAATCGCGGCCACTTGCCACGCGCCCTGCGCCGTAACCTGCCCGGTATCAGCGCCCAGACCAAGCTCCTACAGTTGTTGACCCTGACCCTGCTGCTAGCGGGGCTGTTTGTTCCCTCCCCACTGCTGGCTTACTCAGCGCTGGGCGGTCTGCTGTTGCAATGGGCCCATACCAGTTGGTGGAGCCGCCGTCTGCAACGGCTGGCAAGCATGGCTCGAGAACAGATGATCAGCGATGTCACGCGCGTTCTATACACCGAAAAAAATGATGAACTGGCCGCCATCGAACTGATGCTACGCATGCGCAAGGCGGAACTCAGAGCCATCGTGGGTCGATCCGGGGACACCAGCGACGCCATCTTGCAAGCCGCCGAAGCGGATGTTGCCAATATCCAGTCCATTACGCAAAACCTGGAGCAGCAACAAGCTGAAACCGAACAGCTCGCCACCGCCATCGATGAAATGAGCCGCTCCATTCATGAAGTGGCCAGCAATGCGGCTGCGACGTCCGAGCTGGTTGCTACCGTGATGGATAACGCCAATAGCGGACGCCGAAGCGTGGAACAGACCATCTCCGCGGTCAATGGTCTGCATGACGAGCTCACCGAAACCACCCGTATCATCGGCGAGTTGACCAAGAGCAGCCTGCAGATTGAACAGATCCTGGATGTCATCACCTCCATCGCCGATCAAACCAACTTGCTGGCGCTGAACGCCGCCATCGAGGCCGCCCGCGCCGGCGAACAGGGTCGAGGCTTTGCCGTAGTGGCCGATGAAATCCGCTCTCTGGCGCTGAAAACCCGCAGCTCGACAGCCGAGATCCAAACCATGATCCACGAATTGCAAGGCACTGCCGAAGACGCATCGCGCACCATGGAAGCTGGACGAGCCGGTTCAGCCACATGCCGTGAACGGGTTGCGGTCACGGGAGAGCAGTTGCAGACCATGCAACAGATGCTGGAACGCGTCACCGATGCCAGTCACCAGATTGCGGTCGCCGTGGAAGAGCAGGCCTGCGTGACCGATGAAGTGAATCGCAACATTCATAACATCAAGAGCTTTGCCGAAAACAATACTGAGAAGAGCCATCATGCGGTGGATCGTATTGGCCAACTGGTTGAGCGACTGCAGGCCTTGAGCCGACTGATCCAGCAATTCCAGCGTTGAACAAGCATAGCAGATAGTGGCACGACCTTTGCTTTAGTTGAGTCCTGTACTCGCAACATCAAAGGCCATCCACATGAAATATTGGAATACTCACTTCAGCCAGTTTCAGGCATTCAACTGGTTGATGGTCTGGCTCCTCATGTGCAGTAGTGCCATTCTGCTGTTTCCAGCAGAGAAGTTAGGGCCTGCTGCCGCTGAGTGGCTACACGCCTGCAGCCTCTATCTCTGGCTCGGGATCCTGGTTGCAGGCTCCTATTTCCTCAGTCAGCTGATCCTGATCCTGCTCGATTTAGCCCGCCACCACTACAGCAACTATCAGCAGCGGGAAAAGCTGGAGCAGATGGTTCGCTGCCTGGACTTTAGTGAGCGCGCCGTGCTGCGAGAGTTCATTTTACAGCGCAAGAGCGTCATCAAATTGCCGGTCACCGAGCCTGCCGTCAAAAATCTGTTGGATGCCGGGGTCCTGACCTATGCCTATGGCCAGCCCTTTTCCGAGGATGACATCATGATCAAGGCGTTGATGATCGCCCTGCCCGCTCGGCCGCTGATTACCTACAAGGCGCTGGGCCTGAGCAAGGGGAAGATGAGCGAAGAACAGATTGAGCAGATCATGAGTGCCCGTCCGAAATTCGCGGGCAAGGGATTCGGGCGCTAAGCCATTTACTCCTGAGTCACAACAACAGGCCGGGAATTCCGGCCTGTTGTTTTATTCGGTGCGGTTTTTCAGATAGCCGGCATAGTCCGGGATCTCTACCGAGATTTTCTGATTCATATGCGGGCAATCCATCAAGAAGTCCGCCGTCGCCTCGTTGGTGGCCATCGGAATGTTCCAGACGGCCGCCAAGCGCAGCAACGCCTTGACGTCCGGGTCATGAGGCACCGCATTGAGCGGATCCCAGAAGAAGATCAGCACATCGATTTTGCCTTCGGCAATCATGGCGCCCAGCTGTTGATCCCCGCCCATAGGACCGGAAAACAGACAGGTGATCGGGAGACCCGCCTCACGGCTTAACACGGTGCCGGTGGTCCCGGTAGCATAGAGATGATGCAGCTTGAGCTGCTCGCCCCGTACCTTAACCCAACGCACCAGATCCATCTTCTTGTTATCGTGGGCAACCAGAGCGACGCGCTTATGCGCGGCCATCTCGCGGCGAATTGTTGCTTGCATGAAACACTCCTTATGAAAACGCTGACCATTAGTTACCAGATCCGACCGACAAAACCAATCCGCAACGGAAAGAAAAGGGCGACCGAAGTCGCCCTTTGCACCAGGAAGCATGAAAGCAATGTTATTCAGCTGACAGCGGGTTCAGCTTGGGTGCCATGCGCCAACACAGACACAGCCCCATCGCCAGCAGCGTTGGCAGCAGCCAGGCCAGCCCCAGATCAAACAACGGCAGGAAATTAAACAACTGCAGATCTACACCTGCGGTCTTCAGACCATCCAGCGCCCCGAATAGCATGGACACCAGCAAAACCAGGCGGAATGCTAGGCGCGGATGAGTGAAATGCTCCTTGAGGAAAGTCACCACCACCAGGGCCACGGCGACCGGGTAGATGGCCACCAGCACCGGGATCGACAGGCTGATCAGCGCCGAGAGACCAACGTTGGCAATCAGAGCACAGAGCAGACTCATGCCAATCACCAACCCCTTGTAACTCAAGCGCGGCCACAGGGTGTGGAAAAAATCGGCACAGGCCGAGGTCAGCCCCACCGCCGTGGTCAGACAGGCCAGTGAAACGATCCCCGCCAGAATAAATTGTCCGGCCGGACCAAACAGCTTGGCGACATACAAAGCCACGATCTCGCCGCCGTTACTGGGCGCGCTCAGCAAGCCACCAGCAGTGGCCCCCAACTGGAACAAAGAGACATAGACAAAGGCCAGACCTGCGGCGGCGATCAAGCCAGCACGCACCAGATATCGGGTCTGCAAACGGCTATCGCTGATCCCCTTTTGCTTGAGCACGTCGATGATCAACATACCGAACATCAAGGCGCCAAAGGTATCCATGGTGTTATAGCCCTCCAGCAATCCTTTGACGCCGGGGTTGGCCAGATAATCGCCGGTGGCGGCAGGAACCGAGCCCTGTGGCGCGACGAGCACGGCGATGGCCAGCACCACCAGCAACAGCACCAGCACCGGAGTCAGCACCTTGCCAATGGCATCCAGCAGACGCCCTTGATTCAGCGAGAGCACCAACGACAAGCCAAAATAGCCAACGATAAACAGCGTCAGGCTCATTTGTCCGGCCTCGGCCCCCAGAAAGGGTTTCAGCCCCATCTCATAGGCCACCAGGCCAGTCCTCGGGGTGGCAAACGCCGGTCCGATAATGAGATAAGCGGCTACGGCAATGACAATGCCGACTCCCTTGGGCAACAGTTCGGTCATGGTCAGCAGACCACCACCGGCACGCGCCACGGCAATGATGGTGGCCAATGGCAGACCGACACCCGTCACCAGAAAGCCGAGCATGGCCCAGCTCATCTGTTCACCAGCCAGGAATCCGGCCATCGGGGGGAAGATAATATTGCCTGCGCCCAGGAAGAAGGCGAAGGTCATAAAGCCCAGACCGATAATATCGGCGGTTTTCATGGTTTGACTCACAATGAACTCCAACTCTACATCTTTCGATTTTTTATAGGTTTATAAGATATTAATTCGGGCCCGAGGCCACAGAGCAAGCCACCATCCATGGTCATCAGAGCGGAATAATTGTCTGATGATATGGCTCGCGAAAAGAAGGCAGAAGGATAAAGCAATCGTTATTGAACACAAGATGGCGATTAAAGCTTCAGATAAAAGCCTCGAACCATTTCGCTGTATATATCGGAATATGAGCCATCAACAGAACATATGACAATATCATTACCAAATAAACGGCCATTACCTCTACTTAATAGCAATAAAAAACGATTAGGCTCTTTTTGTGGCGTCGGAATTAAGCGCTGGGCAAACTCGACGCCTAACCCCAATTGCTCTGCCAGCAGCATAATCCGTTCTGCTGCCGCAATCGGTAACACCAGAGCGATGCGCCCGTTCGGCGCCAATAGCCGCAATCCATGTTCGAGCAATTCCTCATGACTCAGACTTGAGGTATGACGCGCCTGTTGGCGCATCGCTGACGGGAGTGTCTGACCATGTTGAAAGAAGGGTGGGTTGGAGACGATCAAATCAAATGGCTCGGTATCGAGCTGCTGCACCGCGGCAGTCACTACCATGATTCGCTCGGACCAGGGCGAGGAGGCAACATTTTCAGCTGCTTGCGCGGCGGCGCCCGGATCCAGCTCTACCGCCACGATCTGACAATCTGCGGCGGAACGTTGCGCTAGCATCAGAGCAATAAGCCCGGTACCGGTACCAATATCCAGGATCCGCGTCACCCCCGTCACCGGAGCCCAGGCGCCCAATGCTACGCCATCAGTGCCCACCTTCATGGCACAGCGATCCTGAGCAATCGAGAATTGCTTGAATGAAAACTGACCTTTGCCCATCGCGATGGCTTTTCCCCCTGATTTCGGTGCGAGAAGCGGATTTTATCATGCCACTGCCCTATAATGACGGCCCGAATATGTAAGCGAGTATCACCGTCCATGTCCTTCGACAACCTCGATCTTGACTCTTCACTGCTGCGGGCCGTCGCCGAGCAAGGCTTCGTCCGCCCTACCACCATCCAGCAACAGGTCATTCCGGTCGCCATGGACGGGCGAGATATTCTGGCATCGGCGCCAACAGGCACCGGTAAGACAGCCGCTTTTCTGTTGCCAACCCTGCAGCATTTGCTCGACTACCCGCGGCGGCGCGCCGGTTCAGCCCGTGTGCTGATCCTGACACCGACCCGTGAGCTAGCATTGCAAATCACCGAGCATGCCAAAGCTCTGGCGGCACATACCCATCTGGTCATTGCCTCCATCATCGGCGGCGTCGGTCACGACAAGCAGTTGCCTGCGCTGACCGAGACCACCGACATCATAGTCGCCACCCCCGGACGCCTGATGGAATACATCGAAGCCGAAAGCTTCGATAGCCGCGCCATCGAAATCCTGATCATCGATGAAGCCGACCGCATGCTGGATATGGGCTTCATCGGTGAAGTTGATCGTATCGTCGGTGAAGCGCGCTGGCGCAAACAGACCATGCTGTTCTCCGCCACGCTGGAAGGCACCGGGCTGGTCAAATTTGCCAACGAAGTGCTCACCGAACCGGCAGAACTGACTGCTGAATCGCCGCGCAGTGAACGGCGCAAGATCCAGCAGCTGATGTATCTAGCAGACTCGCCGGAGCATAAATTCGCCCTGCTCTGCCATCTGCTGCGCAGTGAAGAGGTCAAACGCAGCATACTGTTCGTCAAGACCCGAGAGCGTTTGGCCGAGTTGTCGGCACAACTGCAAGCCAGTGGCATCAACTGTGCCTGGATCCGCGGCGAGATGGAGCAGGAGAAGCGGGTCGAGGCCATTCGCCGCTTCCGCAATGAAGAAGTTAACGTGCTGGTAGCCACCGACGTCGCCGCCCGGGGTATCGACTTGCCGGATGTCAGCCATGTCATCAACGTCGACTTGCCTCGTACCGCCGATGTCTATGTGCACCGGATTGGCCGTACCGGTCGTGCTGGCAAGCGCGGCGTCGCCATCAGCCTGGTCGAGGCCCACGATATGCCGATGCTGGGCCGCATCGAGCGCTACACCGAAGAGGAGTTGCGCCGCCGAGTGATCGACGAACTGCGTCCCCAGCACAAAACCGCCAAGGTCACCGGCAAGAAAAAGCCGGATGCCAAGAAAGAGAAGCGCAAGGAGCAGGACAAACGCAAGGCGGCCGAAGCGGAAGAGCCGCGCAAGAAGGAGCGCTTGCGCGACAAGAAAAACAAGGGCAAGCCGGATTGGGCCAAGAAAAAGGCCGCCAAGGAAGCCGCTGCTGCCGCCAAAGAGAAGAAGCAGAACGGCGAATAACGCGACACCGAACCCAGTAGCACCAAGGCATGAGCGCCATCAGCTAACAAGATGGCGCTCAGCCGATGAATTGTCATCACCGCCCGCAGCCTAGCGCCCCATCCTTATCCCAATCCTGAGCATCTTCTGGCCGTCCCTCAAGGCCACCGCCGGGCTGTCATCACGAGTCCTCCGCGTTCACGCGCAAGGCAACCTCTTGATGCGGCTGGTGATAGGAATGTGCAGACTCTGTGATAACCGACGCTCTTTCCGGCAAAGTGAATTCCCAGCACGCCAGCTCTGCTTTACAGTCACTCGGCATTCGTTGTTTTATGCCTTCAGGATCCGCCGATGTTCAATTTGATTCGTCTCAAGGACAGCAAGTTATCGACCCGTGCCAGTTGGCTGTTTGCCAGTGGTTTGCTCCTCATCATGGGCGGCAGTCTCTGCGTCTTGAGCCTGTTTTTCCTGCAGTCGATCAGCCAGATTGAACATGAATTTATTGCCCGCAGTAACCAGCAAGCCCGGGAAACTATTTTCCTCAAACTCAACGAGATGGCGACCCGCTCCATGGACTGGGCTTACTGGGATGAGACCTACCAATTGCTCAGCCGAGGAGATAGTGAGTTTGCCACACGCAACCTGAGCGCCGAGTCGCTAAAAACCAATGATGTAGACCTGATGGTGTTTCTGAGTCGACAGGGCCAGGTGCGCGAAGCCGTCGAGTTATCCCCTGCCGCTCCTGGAGTCATGCAACCGTTAACTCCTTCGCGCTGGCAAGCACTGAGTTCCAGTGAAGCCATCGGCAGCCGGCTGTCATTCCTGTTGCAACGACCGGATCAAGAGAAAAAACCAATCTCCGGCATCATAGCGCTGCAAGGCGAGCCCTACCTGATTGCGGTAACGCCCGTGTTAACCAGTTTGTATCAGGGCCCCATTGCCGGCTGGATGATCTGGGGCAAGCGCATCAAGTCGTTCTTCCCGGCACAGTACCAGCGCATTCTGGCAACCGATGCTCAGTTACTCTCGCTGCAGCAGTACCCCATGTCGGTGGATAACTCCGTCGAGTCGGACGCCAATCTGGAGATCCGCGAGCAGAGTGATCGGATTCTGGCGTTGAGCAAACTGCAGGATTTGAATCATCATGTGATCGGCGTCATCCAGGTTTCTACCGCCCGAACCTTGCACCACGGCGGTCAACTCTCCTTGGTGATCCTGTTTGCCCTGAATCTGCTCGGCGGCACAGTATTGCTCCTCCTGTTCCTGCGCTTGTTCCGCAAGCATGTGACCGAACGTTTCAATTTGCTGGAGAATGGCCTCAAACAACTGGTTCATGCCAACTGGACAACCCAGTTGCATATCGAAGGCCAAGATGAAATATCCCAGGCCAGCAAGGTCATCAATCAGTTAGTGGAGTCCAAACAGCTATCGCGCTTAGCATTGGACGAGGTCGAACAAAAATTCGCGGCACTGTATGAAAATGCCAGCGTCGGCATCCTGATGATTCATGACAACCAGATCCTGAGCTTAAATGAAACGGCGCGCCACATGCTCGGTTACGAGCAGCAAGACAGCCTGTTGGATAAACCCTTCGCCCAACTGTTCCCTACGCCTGCGCCTGCAGAGCGCTATAGCCAGATCCGCTTTAACCAGATGCTGGCCCTGGGACACCGCATGGTCGAGTGGGAGCTAATTGGCCACTCGGGATGGCGCTTACCCTGCGAACTCAACCTCACACCGCTGACCCACACTGGGGATCCGGGATGGCTTATCACCATCCGGGACATCACAGAGCGCCGCAATAGCGAGAGTAAAATCAAGCGGCTGAGCCTGTATGACAACCTGACCGGCCTGCTCAACCGCCATCAATTGCAGGCTTTGCTGCAAGGCGATCTGGAGCGACGAACCAGCGATGCCGCCTACTTCGCCCTCTTGTATATCGACATCGCCCATTTCAAGAACATCAACGATACCTTCGGCCACAGCACTGGCGATGAGGTGCTGCGCGAAATTGCCGCACGCCTGAGCCGCCAGATGGGTGAACAGATACTCGCCCGCATCGCGGGTGATGAGTTCGTGTTGTATCTGCCTCACATCAGCACCTTCTTCCAACCCATGCGGCTGGCCAATCACATCCGCGCCTGGATCGCTCAACCCATCGCCGTGGATGATAACGAACTCAGCGTCAGCGCCTGTGTCGGTGTTGTCATTGGCGGCAGCGAATTTACTTCGGCCGAAGATGTTCTACGCTGTGCTGATTACGCCCTCAGTCGTGCCAAGCAGCATCCGCAGCAACTGAAACTCTTCACCCGTCATCTGTACCGGGAAGCCCTTGAATCAACACTGATCAAGCGCGATTTGCCTCATGCCATCCGCAATGACCATTTGCTCGCCTATTTCCAGCCGATTGTCGACGCACAACATGGCCGCATGGTGGGCATTGAAGCGCTGGCACGCTGGAACCATCCGGAGCAGGGATTTATCTCACCGGCCAAATTTATACCTATCGCGGAAGAGGGCACTCTGATACTGGAACTCGGGGAAAAAATCCTGTTTCAGGCCTGCCATATCGGCCATCAACTCAATCAAAGCCGTCAGGCTGCGGGTCTGTCGCCATTGCTGATCCATGTCAACCTGTCGGCGCGTCACTTCGCCAGTCATACACTGCTGCCCACGCTGGAAGAAACATTGCGGATCACGCAGCTGCCTCCCGAGCAGTTGGCCATCGAAATCACCGAGACCATGCTGCTCGAATCTCCTCGCGAGTCTATCCGGCGAATGCAGCGTATCAAGCAACTGGGCATTCATTTAGCACTCGATGATTTCGGCACGGGATATTCGGCCCTCAACACCCTCTGCCAGTATCCCATTGATGTGGTGAAGCTCGATCGCAGTTTCGTGCTGCGATTGATGGAAGGAAAACAAGGCGAATTGCTGGTGCGGGCCATCATCAACATGGCGCGAGATCTAGGACTAGACATCATTGCCGAGGGCGTGGAAACGCAAGCCCAGCAGCAGCGGCTGTGTGCCTTGGGGATCCGGGAAATCCAGGGGTTCTATTACTATCGCCCCATGTCGGCGGATGATTTGATGGCGCTGCAACAAAGCTGATGCCCAAAAATGGAAAACCAAAAGGGCCATTTGGCCCTTTTGGTTATTTCAGGTCTTGGTAGATATCAGCTATCCGCTTCGGCACGACGGAACAGCGGACGCTCTGGGGTCGATCCCTCCGGGCAGTAATGGTAGCCCTGCTCGGCAAAATCCAGCACCCCTTCCGGGCGATCAATCCGTTGCTTGATGAGAAAACGCGCCATCATGCCCCGCGCCTTCTTGGCGTGGAAACTGATGATCTTGTACTTGCCGTTCTTCTCATCCTCAAACACCGGCGAAATCAGCCGTCCTGATAGTTCCTTGGGCTTCACCGCCTTGAAGTACTCTTCCGAGGCAAGGTTCAGCACCACGGGCGTCGACTGCTCAGCAAGCACCAGATTGAGATGTTCGGTGATGATAGAACCCCAGAAGGTATAGAGATCCTTACCCCGTTCATTGGCAAGACGAGTTCCCATCTCCAACCGATAAGCCTGCATCAGATCCAGTGGACGCAACACCCCATACAGTCCAGATAGGATCCGCAGGTGCTGCTGGGCAAATTCAAAATCCTCGGCACTGAAATCGGCAACCGCGAGACCGGTATAGACATCCCCCTTGAAGGCTAAAATCGCCTGCCGGGCATTCTCGAGATCAAACTCCGGTTGCCACTCGGCAAAGCGAGCGGCATTCAAGCCCGCCAGCTTGTCGCTGATACTCATCAATGACGCCAGCTGAGCTGGCGTCAACGTGCGGCAATGGGCGATCAGACGTGTCGATTCCGATAACAATTCCGGCTGACTGAAACGCTCGGTCACCCGGGATGATTCATAGTCCAGGGTCTTGGCCGGGGATAACAGCACTAACATGCGCAACACACTCCTAATCAATCGTCACGTTATTCAGCATACCCGCATCCGGCGACACACCACCATCCAGTTTGATCATCAGGCGCACATCATTAGGCGAATCGGCATAGGCCAACGCCTCGTTGTAGCCAATAACCCCTTGGCGGTAGAGATCGAACAGCGACTGATCGAAGGTCATCATGCCCTGCTCCCGCGACTTGGCCATCACCTCCTTGAGACGGTGCATTTCCCCCTTCAGCAATATGTCTTTTACCAGCGGCGTGCTGATCAATAACTCGAAGGCGGCGCGTCGTCCCTGACCATCCCGGGTTGGAATCAATTGCTGGGCCACTATCGCCTTCAAATTGAAGGAGAGATCGTACAGCAGTTGCCGGTGCTTCTCGACCGGGACCAGATGCAGGATCCGCTCGATAGCCTGGTTCGCATTATTAGCATGCAGGGTTGCCATGCACAGATGACCAGTTTCGGCAAAGGAGAGCGCAAACTCCATGGTTTCCTGGGAACGGATTTCCCCGAGCAGGATCACATCCGGAGCCTGACGCAGTGCCGACTTGAGTGCGGCATCAAAAGACTCCGTATCGGTCCCCACCTCGCGCTGGGTAATGAGCGAGCGGCCATGACGGTGCACAAACTCCACCGGATCTTCGATGGTCAGAATATGACCATCCGTGGTCCGATTGCGGTAGCCGATCATCGCCGCCTGAGTCGTCGACTTACCCGCTCCGGTCGCGCCGACAAACAGCAGCAAGCCACGTTTGGCAACCCCGATCTCACGCAGGATCCCAGGCAGGAACAGCTCTTCTATGGTTGGGATCTCGGTCACTATGCGTCGCAGCACCATGCCCGGACACCCCATCTGCCAGAAGCAACTGACCCGGAAACGGCCGAGTTCCGGGCGTTGAATGGCAAAATTGGCTTCATGGCACTGACAGTAACGCTCATAGGCGGCCGGGGTCATCACTTCGCGAATAAATTCCGAGACCATCTCGTCATCCAGGCGCACAGTACCCAGCGCAACCAGCTTGCCGTTGACCTTCAGACAGGGCTCGATCCCCACCGACAGGAAGAGATCCGACCCCTTCTGATCCACCAGCAGCCGTAACAGGCTATCGATTTTCATCGTCTATTCCTTAGATGCTATTTGGATCCATGGCCTTAGTCTTGGCATCGGCCTGAGTCACCAACCCTCGGGCCACCATCTGTTTGAGGCACTGATCCATGGTTTGCATGCCGTGAATCATCCCGGTCTGGATCACCGAATACATCTGGGCAATCTTGTCTTCCCGGATCAGGTTCCGGATAGCCGGGATACCAATCATGATTTCGTGAGCGGCGACACGACCACCACCCACCCGCTTGAGCAGCGTCTGGGAGATAACGGCCCGTAGCGATTCAGACAACATGGAGCGCACCATGTCCTTTTCCGCACCGGGGAAAACGTCGATGATCCGGTCGATGGTCTTGGCCGCCGAGCTGGTGTGCAGGGTACCAAATACCAGGTGACCGGTTTCTGCCGCTGTCAGCGCCAGCCGGATGGTTTCCAGATCCCGCATTTCCCCGACCAGCACGATATCTGGATCTTCCCGCAGAGCCGAACGCAAGGCGTTGCTGAAGCCGAGAGTATCGCGGTGCACTTCCCGCTGGTTAATCAGGCAGCGTTTATTTTCGTGAACGAACTCGATAGGGTCTTCAATGGTCAGAATATGGTGATGGAATGATTCATTGATATAGTCGACCATGGCCGCCAGTGTCGTGGACTTACCGGAGCCGGTTGGCCCGGTTACCAGCACCAGGCCACGCGGATATTCGGATATCTGGCGGAAAATTTCCGGAGCGCCCAGTTCGTCCAGGCTCAACACCAGGCTGGGAATGGTCCGGAATACCGCCGCGACCCCGCGGTTCTGATGAAAGGCGTTGACCCGGAAACGCGCCAGATTGGGCACCTCGAACGAAAAGTCGACTTCCAGATTCTCTTCCAGCTCTTTGCGCTGATGATCGTTCATGATGTCATACACCAGACTGTGCACCTGACGATGCTCCAGTGCTGGCAAGTTGATCTTGCGAACATCGCCATCCACCCGGATCATCGGCGGGACCCCGGCAGAAAGGTGTAGATCCGATGCTTTATGTTTTACACTAAACGCCAATAATTCTGTGATATCCATGTGTTACCCACTCTTCGTCAATCCAGGCACTTGTAAAACTACTATGAGCGATATTGCCCAACACTTACTACAGGTTCAGACACGAATTGCCGAAGCCGCCGCCCTGGTGGGCCGTTCGGCTTCGGAAATCCAGCTCTTGGCGGTGAGCAAGACCAAACCGCTGGCGGCGGTGCAGGCGGCTTATCAGGCCGGCCAACGCCGCTTTGGGGAATCCTATGCACAAGAAGCCGTCCAGAAGGTACAAGCTTTGCGTGACGTAGGCGTGAGCGATATTGAATGGCACTTCATCGGGCCGCTGCAGTCGAACAAAACTCGCCCCATTGCCGAACATTTTGACTGGGTCGATAGCGTAGACCGGCTAAAAATTGCCGAACGCCTGAATGCACAACGCCCCGATGCACTTCCACCGCTGAACATCTGTATCCAAGTCAATATTAGCGGAGAAAGTCAGAAATCGGGTACGACCGAGGCCCAAGTTTTGGATCTGGCTACCCGGATCCAGCAATTTCCACGCTTAAAATTGCGCGGTTTGATGGCGATTGCAGAAAATACCGAGAACGATGCGGTGCTTAAAGAGAGCTTTTTGCGTCTGCAGCAGCTTTTTGGCACATTACAGCAACAGTTTCCGTCCATGGACACCCTGTCCATGGGCATGACCCACGACCTTGAGGTGGCCGTTGCCTGTGGCAGCAGTCAGGTGCGGATTGGCACCGCCATCTTCGGGGCACGAGACGACAGGCAGGACTAATGGAACAGCGCAAGATTGCTTTTATTGGCGGCGGCAACATGGCTCGCAGCCTGATTAGTGGGCTGATCAATGCCGGTCATCCGGCTCAGCTGATCCATGTCACCGACCTGGATCAGGACAAACTCTCCGAGCTGGCCGAACAATTCGGTGTCCAAACCAGCATGGATAATGCCCTCGCCGCACAACAGGCCGATGTGCTGGTGCTGGCGGTCAAACCGCAGTATATGGCCGAAATGCTCACCGCCCTGACGACTACTCTGGGCGATTATCAGCATAAACTGGTGATCTCGATTGCCGCCGGGATTTCGGTCGCCCGTCTGAGTGCCTTGCTGGGCGGCCATGGCAACATAGTCCGCACCATGCCCAATACTCCGGCATTGATTGGCTTAGGGATGACAGGACTATTTGCTGCCCCGGCTGTCAGCCTGGCCGATTGTGACTTCGCTGAACAGATGCTGCAAGCCGTTGGCAAGACGGTCTGGGTCGGTAACGAGTCGGGCATCAATAGCGTGATCGCAGCGTCTGGTTCAGCCCCCGCCTATTTCTTTCTGTTCATGCAATTGATCGCTGAAGAAGCAGAGCGTATGGGCTTCTCCGCCGAACAGGCGCGACTGCTAGTGCAACAAACAGCCCTCGGCTCTGCGCAGATGGTGGTCGATAACCCACACCTTGATTTGGAAACGCTCCGCGCTCAGGTCACATCCAAAGGCGGTACCACAGCCGAAGCGATCCGTTCGTTTGAAGAGCAAGGATTGGCACGGCTGGTGAGTCAGGCCATGCAGGCGGCGGTGCAACGCGCCGAAGAAATGGAACAACTGTTTTAAGGGATCCCATGGCAACTCTTTATTTTCTGATCAATACCCTGTTCGACATCTATCTGATGATCGTGCTATTACGCATCTGGTTACAGTGGGCGCGAGCCGATTTTTATAATCCCTTGAGCCAGTTTATTGTCAAGGCAACTCACCCGATCCTGGCCCCCATGCGCCGCGTCATTCCGAGCCTCGGCAGTCTGGATCTAGCTGCCGTGGTGCTGGCCTTACTGGTGGCGCTGCTAAAATTTGTCGCCTTTACCTTGCTCGCTTCGGCAGCCTTCCAGCCCTTGCCGCTATTGATGTTCAGTCTACTGCTGGTCCTCAAACAAGCCGGTTCGTTGCTGTTCTGGATGCTGGTGCTACGCGCCATCCTCAGCTGGGTGAGCCAGGGCCGCAGCCCGGTCGATCATGTGCTTCTGCAATTGACTGAGCCCTTGCTCTCACCCATCCGCCGAATCATTCCGCCCATGGGCGGGCTCGATCTGTCGGTGCTGGTGCTGTTTCTCATCCTGCAGGCCGTGAATATCTTCCTATCGACCACAGGTTGGATTGCCCCCATCTGGAATCAGCTGTAGTGGTGGCAGTGCGCCGGGACGGGGATGACTTGTGGCTGGATCTACTGATCCAGCCCAAGGCCAGCCGGGATCAGATCCAAGGATTACATGGTGACGAGTTGAAAGTAGCCATCACGGCACCGCCGGTCGATGGCCAGGCCAACAGTCACCTCATCAAGTATCTGGCCAAGCAGTTCAAGGTGGCCAAGGGACAAATCCAGATCGTGCGCGGCGAACTCGGGCGACATAAAACGGTGACCGTCCACGCCCCCAAGCAACTACCCGATGAGATAGCTCAGTTACTGGCGTCAGCCTCGATCTGACATCGGGCCACAACCGATACCGAAGATACACGTTAGAACATGAAAAAGGGCGCCACTGATGGGCGCCCTACGATTATTTATTGGCGGTATACTCGTTCACACGGGACGGCGCACCTTGGCATCCAGCTCCAGCAACTTGTTCTGCATAATCGAGCGCACAAACTCGGAACATTCACGCACCTGCTCCCGCTGCCACTGGGCCGAGTCAATCGGTGGCAACATCTCGATCAGAATTTCACCATTATCCCAGCGATTCAAATCGATCTGGGTGGCATAGCTGGTCGCCACAATCGGCACAATGGGAACCCCAGCCTGCATGGCGGTATGGAAGGCGCCGGTCTTGAAGGGCAGCAAGCCCCTGCCGCGGGAGCGGGTGCCTTCCGGAAACATCCAGATCGACAGGCGGCTGCTGCGGATCTTGTCCACCACCTGACGAATGGTATCTATGGCCCGTGAACGATTGGAACGGTCAATCAATATGTTGCCGGAGAGATAAAACAGCAGGCCAAACAGCGGCAGCCACACCAGACTCTTCTTGCCCACAGCGACCACACCAGGCTGTACCGCACCGGTCAGGACCATGATGTCCCAGTTCGTCTGATGGTTGGCCACGTAGACAGCGGGTCCCAGATCCCGACACTCTTGCGGAATCGAAATCCGTACCTTGATGCCCAGCAGCGGACAAGCACGATGCATCATGCGGTTCGATAGCCAGTACACATTGGTGCGATGACGCGGGCGCAACAGACAAATCAGCAACCCGAAGACAAACCAGACCACCAGCAAAATTCCCAGCAGGCCCAGTCGTAACATTTTCAGCATAAGGATCCCTCTTTTTGAAGGCGGCCAGTATAACATCGCCTCCGAGACCTCACAGCATCCACGCCTCACATGAAGCACGTTTGCTGCCGTTTTCATCGCAGAAGTTGCTGATCACGTCGCGAGCATCCACTACTGGAGCTTGGATTACGAGCCGGTTAGACTCGGTCCATCGTCATGGAATGGGAACCCTTCATGTCACTTAGAATGCCACTACACTCACTGCTTATTCGTCTGACCTTGATGTTGGGCACGCTGCTCAGCAGTGGTTGCGCGACAGTGCAACAAGAGCCAGCCCCAACCCTCAGCCTGGATGCCAGCAGTGGTCATGCCCGCTTCATCGGCCCGATCAGCTGGGACTCGGTTCATCGCTTTCAAGCCTTGGTCAAAGGCAAATCGGTACGCGTGCTTGAGGTGGATTCCCGGGGCGGAAGTACCGAAGCGGCGATTGCACTGGGCTACTGGATCCACCAGCAACAGCTGACCCTGGAAGTCAGCCGACTCTGCCTGGGGAGTTGCGCCAACTACTGGTTCCCGGCGGCGCGCAAAAAGTTGATCCAGCCCGGAGCCATAGTCGCCTGGCAAGGCAACCTGCATTATCAACTGCTGCAACATGAGCAACCGGAATTGTTCGAACAGAAAGCCGTCACCCTATCCGGCGATGACGTCCGGTTGCTGCGCCAACAGGTATCGCTGGAGCAGTTATTTTTCAAGCAGATCGGCGTCGACGAACGCGTGTGCTGGATTGGCAAACTGCCGCCCTACAAGGCCGATGGCTATTTCGTATTGCCACCGGAGGATCTACGCCGTTTTGCCATTCGTGAAGTTCGTACCGAAATCGATTATTCGGCGCGCAGCGTGGAGCGCTGGCAGCCACAATTTCCGGTGCAAAAAGTCGTTCTGCCGTTTGGCGGGGCCCTCTAGCACGCCACAAGGTGGGCGGCATAATCCATGTCGCCCACCTGAAAACGTATTCAAAATCTGATAGATAGACCCATGACGCAAATCAGCACGGAAGTCGTGGGCAAAAAATCAACGATTGCTATGATGGCGCAGTCTTCCCCTGTTCCTCAGGATCCGTCATGCGCTCCTACCGTCACTACTGGTTGGCTTATGCCCTCTTCATCCTGATCCCGGTGGTCATCCTGACTCTGGTCAGCGGCTACGTAGCCGACTGGCAGGTCCGCAGCCGAACCCATGAGTTATCCAGCGATCTGACCAATCACGTCAACAATACCTTGGATGAAGCAGAAAGCCTGCTGTTGCTGCTGGCCGATCGGTCGCAGGGGATTTGCACCAAAGAGAGTCTGAAACTGATGCGCTCGCTGGCCTATGACTACGCCTATATTCGTGAGGCAGCGGTCATCAATAAGGGGCAGATGCGGTGTTCATCCTGGGGAATGCATTCACCCGCCATCAAGATGAACCCCATTGATTCGGTCTTTATCCCCGGCCGCTGGCGACTGACCAATATTCATGGCTCCGAATTCGGCGATCTGAATAACTATTCAAATATTCTGGCGCTAGGTATAGAAGCCGATAAGGGTGTCAACCTGCTACTCAACCAACAAGAGTTCTTCCGCCCGCTGCTGTCGACCGGGGAAGTTCCGGTGGCCGCCTTGATCACCATCCGCGCCAATCATCAACCCTTAGGGATGCTGCTACCCAATAAAAACCTGCTGATGTATGACGAAACCGCGATCAAGGATGGTCTGCCCGGCTCACGCTATACGATATCGACAGAGTCGCGGGACGGCCTGCTGCGCATTACTACTGAGGTATCGCCCCACTACTTTCTCGCCACTTGGGGGCTATTGGCACCCATTTTCGTTGGCAGTGCCCTGTTCTTTACCGCATTGATGTGGGGCCTGTGGCACTACATGAAATCCGGTCGCGGGTTCAGTCGTGAAATCAGCAGTGAACTGGGGCGAGCCATCCGCAACCAGGAGTTTGTCATTCATTATCTGCCCACCATGGACAACCAGAATGGCCTCTGTATCGGCGCCGAAGCGCTGATCCGCTGGAATCATCCCCGGCAAGGGCTGGTGATGCCAGATATCTTTATTCCGATTGCCGAACGGACCGGCATGATAGTGCCGATGACCCAGTGGCTGATTGAACAGCTTTCCATCGAGATGGGCGAGTGGTTAAAAGCCAACCCGGCCTGTTATCTGTCGATCAATATCAGTGCCTCCCATTTCGAATCCCCCTTCTTTCTGAAGCGGGCTTATCAGACCCTGCACCGCCATGGTATTCATCCCAGCCAATTGACCCTGGAAATCACGGAGCGCGAATTGATCGACAACTCCTGCAGCACAACCCGCAAAGTGTTGCAGCTGGCCAACCAATACGGATTCAAACTGGCGATCGATGACTTTGGCACCGGCTATAACAACCTGGCCCGACTCTATGAATTCGGCTTCGAGCTGATCAAGATCGACCGCAGTCTGGTACGGATGGCGGTGGATAAAGAAGGGGGCGATCGAATTTTTGATGCCGTGCTGACCGTCGCGAACGGCTACGGTGCCCCAGTGCTGGTGGAAGGCGTCGAACTCGCCGCCGATGTAGCCTTTGTCGCTCGACGCCATATCCACAGTCTACAGGGCTGGCATTTCTCCAAACCGATCAATAGCGTCGAGTTCAAGAAGTTCCACCAAGCCCATCAGACAGCCAACGTCAACAAACCGGTCCCCGAAGTCGGTTACGGCCGGCCCCGGATGGCGAGCACCATGGTTAATTGAGCCGCGCTCGCCAGCACTGTGCTTGATATAAAATGCCATACCGGTATGGCTGCGGAAACCAGCGGCTAGGGCGCGTCATCCCACGGCATGTCCGGCAAGCAGGCTAAAAAGCCAGCATAGCGCTGCTCATTGAACGGCACCTGTTGCTCTTCCATTGCCATGATTTCCGCCGCCAGTGCGCAAGCGATAAACTCCAGCGCCTCCTGATGACTAAAACCGGTCATGCGCAGGCGCAGCATGGTCTCCTTCACCGCCAGGGGATTGCCATCCGCGAGCTGGTTTTCCACCGCGGCAAACAGCGCCGATTCATCAAAGAACTCGTCTTGTTCTGTCATTTCATTATTCTCGTCATCACCAATATGTAAAAAAGCCCGACACCAGGAAGCCTGAGTGTCGGGCACTGAAGATTGCAAGCATCAGGCTGGCTCGACACTCTCCAGCTCGACCTTATCGACCCGTTGCAGACCGCGCGGTAACTTGGCACCGCGCCGTCCGCGCTCGCCGCGGTACAGATCCAGATCCGACGGCTTCAAGGTCAGCTTGCGTTTACCGGCATGCAGGGTCACCGGCTGCCCGGCCGGGATCACCGCCACCTGGGTCACAAACTCTTCGCGGCTGGCCACTCGGCTACCCGGAATACCAATCAGCTTGTTACCCTTACCCTTGGCCAGTTCAGGCAACTCTGCCAACGGGAACAGCAACATGCGCCCCTCATTGCTGATCACCAGACACAGGCTCTGGGCCACATCCTGGATACGCTGGGGAGCCATCACCTCGCCCCCTTCCGGCACCGTGAGCAACGCCTTGCCGTTCTTGTTCTTCGACACCAGATCGCTGTAGCTGCAGATAAAGCCATAGCCGGCATCGGAACAGATCAGGTATCGCTCCTCATCATTCCCCAACAGGGCAAATCGGGCCTGTTCGCCCGGATTCAGACTGCAACGCCCGGTCAGCGGCTCGCCCTGGGAGCGGGCCGACGGCAGGGAATGCGCCTCCAGCGCATAGGTACGCCCCTGATTGGTGAGGAATACCGCCTGCTGATTGCTGCGGCCGGTTGCGGCCGCGAGGAACTGATCACCGGCCTTGTAAGCCAGCCCGGTGACATCCACTTCATGCCCCTTCCCAGCTCGTACCCAGCCCATCTCGGAGAGGATCACGGTTACCGGCTCGCTAGGGGTCAGCTCCTTCTCGGTCAGTGCCTTGGCCTCCTCCCGCTCGACCAGGGGCGAGCGCCGATCATCACCATACTTCTCGGCATCCGCTTGCAGCTCTTTTTTCAACAAGCTGTTCATGCGACGCTCGGAGCCCAGCAGTTGTTGTAATTGGTCTCGCTCTTTGGCCAGCTCATCCTGCTCGCCGCGGATCTTCATCTCTTCCAGGCGCGCCAACTGCCGCAACTTGGTATCGAGAATGTAATCCGCCTGCTCTTCACTCAGCTCGAAGCGGGCCATCAGTACCGCTTTGGGATCTTCCTCGGTACGAATGATGTGGATCACTTCATCCAGATTCAGATAGGCAATCAGCAAACCTTCCAACAGGTGCAAACGCCGCTCGACCTTGTCCAGCCGATGTTGCAACCGACGCCGCACCGTTTCCCGGCGGAATACAATCCACTCGGCCAGCAGGGTCTTCAGATCCTTGACCTGGGGCAGGTTGTTCAGGCCAAGAATGTTGAGGTTGACGCGGTAACTCTTCTCCAGATCGGTACTGGCAAACAAATGCTGCATCAGCTGATCCACATCCACCCGATTGGAGCGCGGCACTATGACGATCCGGGTTGGATTCTCATGATCGGCCTCATCCCGCAGATCGGTGACCATGGGCAACTTTTTAGCCTGCATCTGGGCGGCGATCTGCTCGAGGATCTTGGCCCCCGAGGCCTGATGCGGCAGCGCCATGATGACGATCTCGCCATCCTCGACTCGGTATACGGCCCGCATGCGGATGGAGCCCTTGCCGGTTTCGTAGATCTTGCGGATGTCGCTGCGGGGCGTGATGATTTCGGCGCTGGTCGGGTAATCCGGGCCCTGGATATGATTCATCAGCTCACTGAGACTGGCGGCTGGATTATCCAATAGCTCGATACAGGCTTTGGCGACCTCCCGCGCATTATGCGGCGGAATGTCGGTGGCCATACCGACCGCAATGCCCGTCACACCATTGAGCAGAATATGTGGCAAACGAGCCGGGAGAAACGCTGGCTCCTTGAGGGTGCCGTCAAAGTTGGGAGTCCACTCCACGGTGCCCTGCTCCAGCTCGGCCAGCAGCACCTCGGAGAATTTCGACAGTCGGGCCTCGGTGTACCGCATGGCGGCAAAGGATTTGGGATCATCCGGAGCCCCCCAGTTCCCCTGCCCATCCACCAGCGGATAGCGATAGGAGAAGGGCTGCGCCATCAACACCATGGCTTCATAACAGGCGGAATCCCCATGAGGGTGGTATTTACCCAACACATCCCCGACGGTACGGGCTGACTTCTTGTGTTTCGCCAGTGCCGAGAGTCCCAGCTCGCTCATGGCATAGATGATGCGCCGCTGCACCGGCTTCAAACCGTCGCTGATATGGGGTAAGGCGCGATCCATGATCACGTACATGGAATAGTTGAGGTAGGCCTGTTCGGTAAAAGTGCGTAGCGGCAGGCGCTCCACTCCTTCGAGGCTCAATTCGGCATCACTCATGTGTGTTCTTCAATCCCGTTGACCACCCGCACTCGGGCAAGTGGCCATAATGATGACATGCAAGCCGCCTAGACTACCATCGGATGAGCAAAAACTTGAGCGCTAACGCCGGATTGCCCCATCCAAGGTCCAGGCGCAGTCAAGCAGCGCATATCAAGACGAATACCCGTCCCGGCTCAACCGCATCCGCATGCTATCGACGAGCCGCGCCAAGACAACAACAATCTTCGTTTGAATCGCTATCGGGAACTCAGCATAATTGCTAGCCGCAGCGTGTCGTCTGCAGACAATTGAATAATCAGGGATAAATGGAATGAAACTAAAATGGAATTTGCGCCCCCCCATCCTGGCTACCGCCATGATGGCGACATGGCTTTGTGCTCCCGCAGTGCTGGGGGAATCGAGAACCTGCATAGCCGTAATGGGCAACAGCTAGGTATAACCCTGAGCCACTACAAATATGAAGAGCCGGACTTTATGTCGCTGGAGGCCCTTAAGTTAGGTGTGGATTACAGCAGCACCCTGATGCTCGACAGTGCCTGGTTTATGCGCCTGGATGGCCGTTATGCCACCGGCGACGCCGACTACGAGAGCGCGGGCACAGGCACCGCAGATAACATCCCCGACTGGTATGCCGAGGTCCGGGCCCTGTTCGGTAAAGATATTGAACTGACCAATTCGGTACTGGCCCCCTACTCCGGCTTTGGCTATCGCTACCTGTTCAACGACCTGCGTGGCAACAGCAGCACTGGCTCCATCGGCTATCGTCGGGAGAGCCAGTACTTCTACCTGCCTGTAGGTGCCATTCATCGAATGGCTCTGAACGACGCGGCAAAACTGGAGACCAGCCTGGAACTGGATTATCTGCTGCAGGGCAAACAAAGCTCTCATTTTGAAGATCTCGCGGGCCACGGTAACTTTACCTATGGTCAGGAAATTAAAAACAAACAGGATCAAGGATATGGCATCCGGATCAGTAGTCAGTATCAGCAAGGCAGTTGGGGCGTTGGCCCCTATCTGATGTACTGGAATATCGAAGACTCGGATCAGGTCAACAGCATCATCGGCGATGACCAATACTACTACTCGATATCAGGAATGGAGCCAGCCAACAACACCCTGGAATTTGGCCTTAAGGGGTCCTATCTGTTCTAGGCGGGCAGCACATTCCTATTCTGGCGCGTACGATCGTATTCATACGCGCCATATCTGACTGACAGAAGCCCACTTCAGCGGATGTCAGCCACATAAAAGCCATATTAAATCTACGTCATTATCACTCTTGGCTTGCACCCATCACCGATTTCCTAAACTCTAGGAGCAACACGGCCTTCGGGCCGCTCGGCAGGGAGCCTTCGGCGTGAACCAGGATCGGTTATCCAACAGACGACAGTATAAGAACCGCCTTCGGTGCCGCCGCGGTGGCTGGCTACCCGTGATCTGGCTCTTAGTTGGCGGACCATGGGCCTGGGCGGGAGGAAGCAGCACACAGGCGAACACGCAAACCACAACACCTCTCGTTAATTGCTTCTCGCTGCCTTCCGATTTTCTTCTGCCCTACTCAGTGCTGCTCACAGCCGCGGGTCTACTGCTGCTGTATCTGATCCGCAAGTTACGTCAAGAACGTAGTGCCCGCCTCACCCTGCGCAATGAAGTTGCGGAAAATGAGCGGCACTTCCGCTTTATTGCCGAGAATAGCGCCGATGTCATCTGGACCATGGATCTGGCGACTCGACGTCTGACCTATATCAGCCCATCCGTGCTGGCCCTGCGCGGCTTTACGGCGGCAGAAGTGATGCAACAAAACTTGTCCGACTGGATGACGGCTGAGTCCGCAGAACAAGTTCTAGCCACGCTGGAGGATGCGATTGTTCGCTGGAATGCAGGCGATCGGCGAGATACCAAACGCACCCTGGCCATTCAACAACCCCACAAAGATGGCCATCTGATCCATACCGAAGTAGTGACCACCCTGCATGCCAACGATGCAGGTGAGCTGGTTTCGGTACTTGGCGTCACCCGCGACATCAGTGAACGCAAAGCCAGTGAAGAGATGATGCACAATCTGGCGTTCTATGATGCCCTGACCAAATTGCCGAATCGCCGTCTGTTACAAGACCGGTTGCAGCAGGCTATGATCACCGCCCATCGAGAGCAGCAAAAAATGGCGCTGCTGTTTATCGATCTCGACCATTTCAAACCGGTGAATGATCAATACGGCCACCAGACTGGCGATTGGCTGCTGAAGATGGTGGCGCGCCGCATGCTCAACTGTGTCCGCGAATCCGATACGGTCGCCCGGATGGGCGGGGATGAATTTGTGGTGTTATTACCCGGACCCATCGAAAAAGAGCAGGTGCTACCCATCGCCGAGAAAATTCATGCCCGGTTGAATCAAAGTTTCGAAATGAGCGACGGCACTCCATTGTCGATTGCTTGCTGTATCGGCATTGCGCTTTACCCCGAACATGGCAAAACCCAGAAGCAGTTGCTCAAACACGGCGATCAGGCCATGTATCAGGCCAAAGAAAGCGGTCGCAATCAGATCCAGTTTTTCACCCCGGTCCTTGCCCGTTCCGAGCCCGATCAACCCGATGACCAACGCCATCAACTGGTTCGCCTGCACTGGAAGGATAGCTACGAGTGTGGCACTGCCGCCATTGACGAGGAGCATCGCCAACTGTTCGAACTGGCCAACGTGCTGCTCAATGCGGCGCTGGAACAACAGCATGCAACCGACAGTATTCAGGACAATCTCGCGGCCTTGCTAGCCCATACCGCCGAACATTTTCACCACGAGGAAGAGTTGCTGGCCGCTATCGACTATCCGGAGCTGCTATCCCACCGCCTCGAGCATCAACGCTTGCTCGAACAAGCGGCGGCCCTGAATGAAGCAGCCGCATCCGAAGAGTTACCCTTGAGCAGCTTGCTGAATTTTGTGGTGCAAGAAGTAATCCTGAACCACATGTTCAAATATGACCGTAAATACTACCCTTTTCTGCGCTCGGATCAGCAGCCCACCAATGGGGACTCGCCGTCAGCTACGGATGAGGCGTCATGAGATACGGCAAGCCGCCGCATCCACGCTCAGGGCAAATCAAACAACAGGATTTCCGCATCCAGCTCCAGTGATGCAATCTGGATCGCTGACTCATCCCAAATCGCCAGGCCATCGCCTGCCATCAGCAACTGACCATCAACCATAACCTCTCCGCGAACGCCCTGTAACCAGAGGTGTCGCCCTTGGGCCAGGGGAAATTCCTGCTCCAGCTCGCGAGGTTCGAATGCCCAGCGCCATAACCGCATATCCTGATACACCCGTAACGAGCCCGCTTCGACATCTGGAGACAGAATCAACTGTCGGCCCCGAGGTGCATCAAAGCGCTGCTGAGTATAGCGTGGGGTCACCTTGGCCATACTCGGCAAGATCCAGATCTGATACAGGTGCAATGCCTGCTCCGGCAATGGGTTAAACTCCGAATGAGTGATGCCGGTGCCTGCACTCATGATCTGGAATTCGCCAGCGCTGACAGTCGCCACATTGCCCATACTGTCTTTATGCGCCACGGCGCCATCCAGCACATAAGTCAGGATCTCCATTTCCTGATGGGGGTGGGTCGGGAAACCGGCACCCGCCGCAATGCGATCCTCGTTGATCACCCGCAGAGCCGAAAATCCCATGTACTGCGGATCGTAATAATCAGCGAATGAGAAGCTGTGATAACTGTCGAGCCATCCATGGTTGGCATGACCGCGCTCGGCGGCGGGACGGAAGTGGCGCATAAAAACTCCTACAAATCGGGGGAGGTCTCGATCATAGTCGAGCCAAGATGAATGAATAGCGCAAAGATCCGGCGCTATCATTGCAGGAAATCGTAGCGATCACCTGGCGTGGCAGGATCAAGCAGCGCACCATGTGGACGACTGATCCGGATGGCCGCAAACTCCGTATCTAGGTGTTGATGCCGACCAGGAGTTTGATTGTGTCTTTGATGTTCACCTCGCACTGGGCCACCGAGTTGCCCAACACCTACACCGAATTGGCGCCTTCTCCCTTACAAGGCGCCCGTTTGCTGTACTGGAATCAAGCTCTGGCCGATGAACTCGAGTTACCCCACCGCTTATTTTTGCCGCCATTTGCCAACCGAGTCTGGAGCGGACAACATCTGTTGCCCGGCATGCGCCCACTCGCCCAGGTCTATAGTGGTCATCAGTTCGGCATCTGGGCCGGTCAGTTAGGTGACGGACGCGGAATACTGCTCGGCGAGCAGCAGCTGAGCAGCGGTAGGCGCGTGGAATGGCACCTCAAGGGCGCCGGGCTAACCCCCTATTCCAGAATGGGCGATGGGCGCGCCGTCTTGCGCTCCTCGGTGCGCGAATTCCTGGCCAGCGAAGCGCTACATCACCTGGGGATCCCCACCTCGCGGGCTCTGACATTGGTCACCAGCCAAGAGCCCGTGTACCGGGAGCAACAAGAGCGAGGCGCCATGCTGCTGCGGATCAGTGACAGTCATTTGCGTTTCGGGCATTTCGAACACTTCTATCAGCGCGGCGATTTCCAGCAACTCAAAAACTTGGCGGATTTTGCCATTCGCCATCATTGGCCGGAGTTGCTAGCTATTGCCGAAGAGCAGCCCCGCTACCAGGCCTGGTTTGGCGACATCGTCGGGCGGACGGCCCAGCTCATCGCCCAATGGCAGAGTGTCGGCTTTGCCCACGGTGTCATGAATACCGACAACATGAGTCTGTTAGGTCTCACTCTGGACTATGGGCCCTATGGTTTCATGGAGGCGTTCGATCCAGGCTATATCTGCAACCATTCGGATCATCAGGGGCGCTACAGTTTCGACAATCAGCCCAGTATCGGCCTGTGGAATCTCAACCGTCTGGCGCAATCGCTAACCCCCCTGCTGAGCGCCGAAATATTGCAGCAGCAGCTAGCCGAGTATGAAGGCGTGCTCATGGGGGAATACTCCCGCCTCATGCGCGCCAAGCTGGGTTTACGGCAGCAGGATGCCGGGGATAACGATCTGCTGCTGGGACTCATGGAACTGATGCAGCATCAGGGACTGGACTTCACCCGAACGTTTCGTTTGCTCAGTGAGGTGCGGCGCGAAGTCGCGCCATGTCGGCTTCAGGATGAGATCCTCGATCGCCCAGCGCTGGATCAGTGGCTACAGAGTTATCGGCAACGCTTGCAGCGGGAAACGGCCAGTGACGCTCAGCGCAAGGCCGCGATGGATCAGGTCAATCCCAAATACATACTCCGCAACTATCTGGCCCAGATGGCGATTGCGGCCGCAGAACGGGATGACCCAGAGCCCTTGGCGCGACTGCATCACTGCTTGCAACAGCCGTTTGCAGAACAACCCGAATATGAAGATCTGGCAGGGCTACCCCCGGATTGGGGACGGCATCTGGAAATATCCTGTTCCAGTTAGCGCCTCAATTCAATAGGATACGATTCACTCACCCCGCGCGCTTTCACTATTGCCGGGCTCGTTGCCGCATAAAGGTTGCCAGCTGCAGGTCTTCTTCCAGAATATGCCGGACTGCCCAACCATGGAGCTTCTCCGGCAATGCCTCGCCCAATCGCAGCTGACCATGCCGATATTGCTCCATCAAGCGTTCGCCATTCAGCAGAATTTTAGTGTGTTCCGCACGATGAGCCGATAGTTGCGGAAATCCCTGCTCCTGCATCAAACGCTCTTCACAACGGAAGTGCTCCCGGGTCAACTCATGCAACCGCAGCAACCGCACCCAGAGCGCTTCTTCACTGGCGCCTTGGGCCAATGACTGATCCAGCTCATTCATCAGGGTAAATAGGGATTGATGTTGATGATCGATCAGTGGATGCCCGGTCGCGAAGACTTCGCTCCATTCGATAATGCTCATAGCCGACTCCTTTGCTCTACTCTGTCATCAAGGGTAGTTTCTGGACTCAACTGTTACATAATTATTCTGCTGACAGTTTCGATGCGGTCACTGTTCTGTCGCCGATGCTTCGGCATGACCCCTGCTAAAATCCATGCTCTAATAATGGCTGGATTCACCGACCACGAGAACACTATGGAATCACCACAACTGCTGAGCGTCGACGAACTACTGGATCACGCTTATGAGATTTTTCTGGAGCTGGCGGCCGACAACCTGAGCGCCGAACAGATCGAATGTTTCAACGCCGAGTTCGAGGAGCGTGGTGCACTGGGTGACAGCACCCCGGAGGACGACTGGCAGGAGTATGTCGATTTTGATATCGATCCGGAACGCCACGTCGAGATCTGCATCGGCCTACTGAACGAAGACGAAGAGTTTGACCGCTTGTTCGCCCGCATGCTGCTGTCCCGTCATCCCGACGAGCGTCACTGTCAGGTGCAGTGGCAACAACGCTAACCTCTTAGCATCATACTTCCGGTCAGGGCAATGGCTGTTGCCACTCTTCCGCCAGAGCCCTGGCTGCCAGTAACACCCGCTCCTTGGCATCATGCCACCGTTTCCCGCTGCGGTAGGCCATCATCACCTGCCAACTGGCAGCGGGTAAGTCGACCAACGGTAAACGCACCAGTCGGCCCGCCAGCAGATCCCGTCGAACCACCAACTCCGGCATGATGGTGATAAAGCCGTGCTCCAGTGCCAGCTCACGCGCCGCACTTCCCGGTTGAATGGCGTGCAATGGCTGCACCTGAGTGCGCAAGCGCCGGATCTGCTGCATCAAGCCATCACACTCTTCGCCCCAATATTGAGGCGCTATGCGTTGATCGGCGATATCCGCCAGTTGCAATGAACGAGCCTGAGCCAGAGGGTGCGTCGCCGCCGCGACCGCGATGATCGGTGAATGGCACATCAACTCCATCTGGATGCCGGCAATCGCCGGACACTTCAGCACAAAGCCCACATCCACGGCCCCCGTCAGCAACCACTCCATGACAATGCTGGAGTGGTCGGTCTCGCAGCGGATCTCCATCGGCGCCTCGGCCAACACCACCAGCAATGAGCCCATCACCACGGCTGACAGGGATGGCAAGCTCGCCAGCGTCACTCGCGGCAAGGCCGGCGCCCCCTGCAACGCTAGACGCCCCTCATCCAGCAAATGCAACGCCTGCCGAGCCGCCGGTAGATAATGTTCGCAGGCCGCAGTCGCTTTGGCCCCACGCCGATGTCGAGCAAACAGTGTCACCCCCAGCGCCGCTTCCAGGGCAGCGATACGCTGACTGACTTGAGGTTGTGACCAGCCGAGCCGGGCCGCGGCTTGGCTGAAGCTACCCGTGGTACTCACCTCCAGTAGCAGACGCAGATCATCCAGGGTCACAGACATAAGCATTTCCAATAATAACTATCACTAGATCATGGCTATCAATATATCTAAAGCCAACGGAAAATAATCCCCTGCCGAAGAAGATTTCAACGGGAGAGGCACGCGGTCATAACCGGCATTCTGGCAAGGATCCGCTCCTTTTGACCTTTCGGCCCCCATTTCTGACTCATCAGAACCAGGTTATCTTCGCAAACCTAGTCTCGGCATTGTTTATCGAGGTGTTGCATGGCGTCCGTCTCTCATGCCCGGCGCATGGGCAAATATTTTCTGTTGCTGGATAACCTGCTGGTCATCCTCGGTTTTTTCGTGGTCATGCCGCTGATCAGCATCCGCTTCGTCGATGAGCTGGGCTGGGCCGCCAGCATCGTCGGACTGGCACTCGGCTTGCGGCAACTGACCCAACAGGGGCTGGGTCTATTCGGCGGCTCCCTGGCCGATCGCTTTGGCGCCAAACCGCTTATCGTCATCGGTATGCTGTTGCGCGCCCTGGGCTTTGCCAGCTTGGCCTTGGCCGACAGCCCCTGGATCCTGATCGCCTCCTGCGTGCTCTCCGGCTTGGGGGGTATGTTGTTTGATCCGCCACGCTCGGCGCTGATCATCAAATTCACCACGCCACAGGAGCGAGGCCGCTTCATCTCCCTGATGATGGTGCAAGACAGCGCCGGCGCCGTGCTCGGTGCTCTACTCGGGAGCTGGCTGCTCAGTTACAACTTCCAGTGGGTGTGCTGGACGGCCGCAGCACTCTTCTGTCTGGCCGCGCTGTGTAACGCTCTGCTGTTGCCCGCCTATCGCCTGTCGCTGCGTCGCTTGCCCATGCGGGTCGGTATGCATGAAGTGTTGCAGGATCGCCGCTTCGTATGGTTTGTTCTGACCTTGAGTGGCTATTTCGTGCTCGGCGTGCAGGTGATGCTGATGCTGCCCATCCTGGTCAAGGAGATGGCGGGTAGCGCTCAGGCCGTTGGCTGGATGTATATGCTGGATAGTGCCATTGCCCTGAGTCTGCTCTACCCGCTAGCCCGCTGGAGCGAAAAGCGCTTCTCGCTGCCCACGCGCCTCATCGCAGGCTTGAGTCTGATGACCCTCGCCTTGGTGCTGGTGCCGCTGGCACACCATCTGTTGGCGTTATTTACCTTGATAGGGGTGTTCTATCTGGGCTGCAGCATCGCCGAACCGGCTCGTGAAACCTTGATTACCTCGCTGGCCAATCCGAATGCCCGTGGCAGCTATATGGGGCTCAGCCGTATTGGTTTGGCACTGGGCGGCATGGCCGGTTACCTAGGTGGTGGTTGGTTGTTTGACCTCGGTCGTCATGGCGACTGGCCCGCCTTACCCTGGTTAATCCTGGGGCTGGTCGGCGTCCTCACCCTGTTAGCACTGGCCTGGCAGTTTCGGCGCCCACGCCCCAGTAAGCTCGCCGAGCTCAGCGCCTATCCGGTAGCTTGAGCTGCGGATAGTGAAATCTGAGGATATCACGCAACGTCCAGCTACCCGGTGTCGATGACCTGACCATCAATGACATAAAAAATGGAAGGCTATTCTTGGTGATTGAGGAGCAACTGTTGCCATACTAGGGACAGTCCAATACGCCAAGGGAGTGTGCACATGCCTGTTATCCTTGAATGGAGTAACCAGTTAGCGACCGAACACCCGCTCATTGATGAGCAGCATCAAGCCATGATCGCAATGATCAATCACTTGCACATCTGTATTACGGAGCCCATGCAGCGGCCGGAGTTTTCAGCCCGGCTGGAACTGTTGTGCAATTACGCCATGGAGCACTTCGCCACCGAAGAGCAGTTGATGCAGCAACAAAACTATCCGCATCTGGCACGCCACCAAGCCCAACATGCGCTGCTGACCCAACAGGCCTATGCCCTGAATCAGCGCTTTCTCGGTGGAGACCTGCCGCTGGACAGCACAGTGAGCGAATCACTGCGCGAGTGGTTTATGGATCATATTCAAGGAGAGGATCGTGAACTGGGGTTGTTTTTATTGCAGCAACGGACGCCACCAGATTAAGCACCCATAGAGAAGGCCCGCACAATGCGGGCCTTCATAGTCAGAGATGGAGCTATTCAGCGTCAGTGGCTGGCGTTGCCATCATCTTGACACTCTTGTGCATACCGGCACGCAACTCTTCCTGGCTTAACTGGCCATTCTTATCGGTGTCCAGCGTTTTGAAGTCCGGCGTAGCCGCATTCATCTGAGCTTGACGCTCCTGACGCAGTTTCAGCAACTGCTGGTATTCGCTCTCGCTCAGGGTGCCATTCTTATCGGCATCCGCCTGACTTAACATCCCCTGCCGCGGCTCTCCGCCACATTGACCACCTCGGCCACCATGGCGTCCTCCGCGATGGGCTTTCATGCCCGCTCGCATCTCGTCCTGGCTCACCAGGCCGTCACCATCCTTGTCGAGAGTGGCAAAATCTGGGCGCGCAGCCTGGCGCTTGGCCATCTCGGCATCGCGTAAGCTCTGTAACTCGGCAAATTCAGTACTATTGAGTTTGCCATCGCCATCCTTGTCGGCTTGGGCAAACAGGGCCTTGGGGTGCATGGAGCTCTGAGCGGTCGCGGTATCTTCGGCAGCATAAGCCCAGGTCGTCAACGTCAGCAAAGAAGAGAGGATCAGTGTTTTGGTCATCAGTGTGTTCATAATAGGCAACTCCTTAGTGGGTACGCTTGAAAGCATATCCGTCAGGTGTCGCATAACTTTGTCGATAACCGGGTGATTTGTGACAAATCGTGACCGTCGAAGCAACACGGCAACAGTCGCGATATCGACTATCGCTATTCGATTCCAATGGCGAAAGTAACCATTTGAAAAACGGGAACCTTCCGGTCCCGTTTTTCCAAATCCTTAAGGATGGATCTCGATTGGCGTTCCCGGATCCACCAGCTCCCACAGTTCGGCCATATCCTGATTCAACAGAGCAATACAGCCGTTGGTCCAATTGGAGTTCTGCACCGCCGTCTGATCTTCGGTGGCATAGTTCGGCTGACCATGGATCATCACCATGTTGCCAGGCTCGACACCCAGTGCCTTGGCGCGCTGTAAATCAGTCAGATTGGGATAGGAGATATGAATCGCCTTGTAAAAGCCCGATTCGTCCTTCTTGTAATCCAGCAAATAGCGCCCTTCCGGCGTCCGCTTATCACCACGACGGATCTTGGGTCCCTTGGGATTGGAGCCTAACGCGATCCAGTAGCGCTTGATCGGCTTGCCACCTTTCATCAGTGTCAGGCTGTATTGGGACTTCTTGACCACCACCAAATCAGCCTTCATATCCGCCTTGGACAAGGAGGCCGACGCATCACCGGATGAGAGCAAAAGCCCCAGAATCACCGGCATATAACACAACACTTTCATTCGTTCCCTCGGATACTCACCAGTTCCTGACCGTGACGCCAACGGGCTCACCATCAGTACTTATTATTGTCGACCGTTTCGGCTGCCATCTTATGGATTTCTCTGCGGCATACAACAGGAGCATTCGTGATCGACGGCTATTTTTTGTCAGCCGACTCACGATGAACCACTTCATGCTGACGCGCCAATTGATAAGCCTCCTCGGCATGCAAAAACAGCAGGCCCACCAGCTCAGGATCCAGCTTGCCACGCGCCACCAGTTGCGCCATGACCTCGATGGCCTGCGGAAGTGGCATCGGCTGACGATAGGGTCGGTTTTGCACCAGGGCTTGAAACACATCGGCGACCGCAATCAGGCGCGCCGTTCGCGGCACTTCGGCGCCGCTCAACCCCCGGGGATAACCTTGACCATCCAGGGTTTCATGATGCATGGCGGCAATGCGGGCTATCTCTTCAAATCCACTGATCCGCTTCAGTAGCTGCCAGGTGTCGAAACAGTGGCGGTGCATCAACAGCCGCTCCTGGGCATCAAAAGGGCCCGGTTTCTCCAGCACCGCATCTTCGACCCTGAGTTTGCCCAGATCGTGGAGCAAAGCCGCCAAGACGACCGCTTCGCGCTCGGATGGTGGCAGGTGCAGGGCATCGGCCAGAAGAGCCGCGACCGCCTTGACGCCGAGGGAGTGGCGATAGGTAAATTCACTCTTGCTATCGACAATATTGGCAAACATGAAGGCCAGCTCCAGCAAGGACTCATACTCCACGGCCATCGATTCGCCGTAATGCGCCCACGAGCTGAAATAGTCATCTAGAGCCTCCTCATCCTGCTGCATCCAGAAGGCTTCGTTACCCGAGGTGCGGATAAACAGCTGGCAAAGCGCAGGATCAAATTCGATCTCGCTATGTCGGCTGATCAGGGCACCCCAGTGACCGGCGCCGACCAAGCTCCCCCCGGCGCGCTGATGTTGCGCACGCAGGGCATCCACCCGATCCACCAAATAAATCAGATTGGCGTGCCGACGCGTCGGTTCCGGCAACTCCATGTCACGGAGTTGCTGCCAATGCATGTGGTGATAACGGACCTCTTCGACATAGGGCTGCAGCAAGCGAGTGGCCGCCAGCAGCTCAGCCCCTCGATTAGCATGCTCAAGGCTGCCCTCCCAATCCCACTCTTCGACCAGATGCTGATGCACGTGGCTGCTAGAAACTCCACAGTCGTGTAACAGCCCCAACACCAGCAGATGTTCTATCTCGTGTTGCGGCCAACCGGCACAACGCCCACACTCAGCGGCCATAAAAGCCACCCGCTTGCCATGGCTGATGTCTTCAATGCCGACATAATCCAGCGCCGAACTCAACGCCAGGATCACCTCCCGCAGACACAGGTTATAGCTGCCCATCACTACTCCTTCCCTTTATCGTGCAGCAAGCAGAAGGGCACCACGACCCATGGTTCCTGCCGCAAGGCCCACAGCGTTGAGTATAGTCAGCGGCAGGGGATCGGCTGGCAGCAATCGGTTGCGTGCAGCGGGAATTGATGCAAGATTCCACAAGAGACATCCATCACAAGGAATCTAGATGCTGCAGCATTTTCACTGGCACTCCGGAGACATCATTCCCCACCGCCCGGGCAAGGTGGTGTGCGTGGGGCGAAATTACGTGGCGCATGCCGCCGAACTGGGCAATGAGGTGCCAGAAGAGCCGCTACTCTTCATCAAACCCGCGACTGCGCTGACGGCACTGGAGCCTGGTTTCATCATTCCCGTGGATCGCGGCGAGGTTCACCATGAAACCGAATTGGCGCTATTGGTGGGACAACCGCTGACTCGGGCTAACACCGAACAGGCGGCGGCAGCTATTCTCGGGATTGGCATCGCCCTGGATCTGACCCTGCGTGACCTGCAGAATCAGCTCAAGGCGCTGCGCCAACCCTGGGAAAAAGCCAAGGCCTTCGACGATAGCTGTCCAGTCTCGCGCTGGGTGCCGATCACCGCGTTCCCCTCTTGGGATGACATCGCCTTTTCCCTCCAGGTCAATGGCGAACCGCGTCAATCTGGGCATAGCAGCTTGATGATCTGGTCGATGCTAGAGCTGACAACCGCGATCAGCCAGCACTTCACCCTGCTGCCAGGTGATCTGATCCTCACCGGAACACCTGCGGGAGTCGGCCCCCTGCATCCAGGCGATCAACTGACTCTGGAATTGGCGCAGCAGTTACGCATCCATTGTCAGGTCAGCCGATAAAAAACCAGAAAAGCCTGCCACCGCGCCCATAAAACCACCCATTTGCCGACTATGCTCAATAGCAGACCTTGCTGTTGCCAGTTCACGTCGTAAGGGGGTGCGGGTCATGACTCGATGGTTGCTGCTGGTGTGGATCCTGCTGTTCAGTCATGTCCCCCAACTGCTAGCGTTCGACAGCATCACCGTCAGCGGCGGCCGGGGGAATGCCAGTGCGACATCCGCACGGCTGGCTCTGGTGCAAGACCTGGATCCGCTAGGCTTCAATCAGTTCTTTTCCAATCTCGGTCTACAGCTGGAGTACAGCGCTAGTCGGCTGCGCTCGCTGGGGGAGCATCATGATGCCTTTGGCATATTGCCGGTCGTACGCTGGAGCTGGCATCCACAACGAAGTTGGCACTGGTTTGTCGATTTCGGGATCGGCGCCAGCTACCACGAGAAGACGCAAGTTGCCGATCATCAACTCGGCAGCCATCTGCTGTTCGAGGACCGCGTCGGATTGGGCGTCCGCCATGAGCGCTGGCTCCTGGCGCTAAGGGGCTACCACTATTCCAACGGCAATTTGCAGACTCCGAATGATGGCCTGAATCTGTTGACTCTGGAGTTGAACTGGGAATTCCCCTGAATCACCCGATCGACTGTATTTATTGGAGAACGATCATGCACCCGTTGGACGATTCAACCCTGCAAACCTGTTTACTGCATCTACCCGATTGGGAGCCGCTGGATGGCGTCTTGAGCCGCCAGTTCCAGTTTGCCAATTTTATCGAGGCATTTGGCTTCATGACCCGGGTCGCTCTGGTCGCCGAGCACATGCAGCATTATCCCGACTGGCAGCACCATGAGCGTCAACTGACCATTCGCCTGACAACACCTCAACAAGCCGCCATTACCGAGCTGGATGTGGATCTGGCGCGAGCCATCGACAAGCTGTGGGCCTCGACACACGCCCATTGAGGCGGCGATGCAATCCCGGATCCTGCGTTCGACACTGCCCATTGTTTCTGCGTTATGCCACAATCATCGTCCGATGTTGGCTCAGGAAGCGAGTGGGATGCAAAACAGGAAAATCGAGGTTTCAGCCGAAGTCGTCGCCGAATCATTGCGCCTGGCCCGAGCGAATCAAGTCCCGGGTCAGAGCAAAGAACAGACCCAGTTGATTGCACAAGGTATTCAAAAAGGCATTGCCGAATACAAGCGCGCCCAGAAAGCCCGGCAGCGGCTTGCCGAAAAAGCGAAAAAGCAACTACGTCGCCAAACGAACACTCTCGTTGCCGATGAGACCGAAGACGAGCCCACAGAACCACTCGTTGCCATCCCCAAACCATCACGATCACTCATCACCTGGCTGCCATGGACATTGCTGGTATTGACTTGGGGTGGAATTGCCATGAACTGGCTCAGATAGAGCTGAAAAGAGGGGAAGAGACAGGAGCAGCGTCCTACCCCAAGTCATAAAACTGTCAAGTTCGACAGCAGAGGGAATACCGAAGATCGCCTAGATCTTGACCTGTGTTGGCTCGCTCTTCAGGCGAACATTCAGAACCTGCCGACTCACGCTGCAAGCTCTTTGCTTTAGTCCCCAGACGGACTAAGCCCCGCTGACTCTCGTCAGCGGGGCTTTTTTCTTCATCCTATCCGCAGTGGATCAGGCTTCGACCAGAAAGGATTCCGCTTCGACGCGAGCCTGGGCCAGCCCCTGTTCCCGAGCCGCATCCCCCATCCCCAGACCTTGGGCATAGGCAATATGAATGTCGGTCAGGCCGAGGAAATTCAGCACGGTACGGATATGCGCCAGCG
>Ga0183099_1000241_pt1 | contig 46075 bp, 37 predicted proteins | sample Biomet1_FD_127788 | JGI IMG/M metagenome (GOLD analysis project Ga0183099, IMG submission 127788) | Microbial communities from bioreactor (seeded with anoxic lake sediment) at LBNL, California, USA - Biofuel metagenome 1 | ecosystem: Engineered > Bioreactor > Anaerobic > Unclassified ... | reverse complement strand
GTCGTGAACATACCAAGGTATCCGACTGTGTAAAATGAACCCGCAAGCCCGCTGATTGCACCCGCGACAAGAACCGCAAAAAAGCGCCTGACCGATTGAATGTAGATTGCGATCGCATCCGCAAAGCCGAACGCCAAGGTGCCAAGAACAACGCCCTTCGGATTCCAGTTGCCGAGAAAACAGATGGCAAATGCGATCCACCCGCGTCCGCCGATGATGCCGGTCGTGAACATACCAAGGTATCCGACTGTGTAAAATGAACCCGCAAGCCCGCTGATTGCACCCGCGACAAGAACCGCAAAAAAGCGCACTCGGTTAACGTTTATGCCCGCCACGTCCACGGCTTCCGGGTTTTCACCCGTCGAGCGAAGCGTAAGTCCCAGCGATGTTTTGAACAGCACAAACCCTGCGATGGGAATCAGTATATACGCAAGATATGTCAAGACGTTTTGATTGAAAAAGATAGGCCCTATATAGGGTGTTTGGGAAAGAACCGGGATAGAAATGTCTGGAAGAGTATCGATCTGCAGGGGAGTGGTCGGCACACCGAAGAGAACGCGTTGGAAATATGCGCAGATGCCTGCGGCGAGGATATTGAGCGCGGTGCCAGTTACAACCTGTTGCTGCTTCATATACACCGTGACAACGCCATAGATCGCCGCCAGCACCATACCGAAGGCCATTGCAACCAGAAGTCCAATCCAGAGGCTGCCTGTAATGTATGTACCGATGAAACCGCCCCATGCACCTACGAGGAAGATGCCTTCGATTGCGCACACCATCATGCCGGTGCGCTCGGCATAGACCTCTCCCAGCGCGCCGAGGAATAGCGGTGTGCTCATCATGATCGCTCTCGTTAAAAGATTTATCACAGCTTACACACCTGCCTTTTTCATGCGTTTCTTTTCAATGCTGTTTTGCACCGCACGGCGCACAAAATACGACACGATGACGCAGATCATGACGATGCCTTCGATAAGGTCGATGATACTTGCTGGAATGTTCAGCCCCGGCAGACGGCCCATGGTTGTTCCCATTACGTTCAGAAATCCAAACAAAATTGAAGCAAAGATACATCCGATCGGGTTGCCATTTGCCAAAATCGCGATGCCGATGCCAAACGAGCCGATGGAAGTGTTAAAGTCCTGCAGCAGCATATGCTGTACGCCGTTGACCTCTGTCAGACCAGCCATACCGGCAAGTCCACCCGCGATTAAAAATGAAATCACATAGATTTGGCCCGAGCGGATGCCGCCAAGCTCCGAGGCATTGTGGTTGTAGCCCACAGCGCGGATGCGGAACCCCAGCGGCGTTTTGTAAAGTAGCACCCAGATGAGAATCGCTGTAACAATTGCAAGGGCAAATCCTAAATGGATACGCGTACCGGGAACGATATTTGGCAGGTATGCGTTACTTGAGATCGCGTCCGTCTGCAGGTATTCCGCCTTTGCCTCCTGCAAACTGGTGCGGAGCAGATAGTCCATAAGCGCTTTTACGACATAGGTGGACATCATGCTCACAAGAAACTCGTTCGCATGGAATTTCGCCTTTGCAAGCCCGATGAGGCCGCCCACCGCGGCACCGGCGGCAAATGAACCAACCAGCACGATGAGGATGACCAGCATCGTCGGCAGGCTTTCGCCAAGAAACAACGAAAGTGAAACGGCTGCAATCGCCCCGGCATAAAACTGACCTTGGGCGCCGATATTGAAGAGATTTGCCTTATAAGTAAACGCGAAGGCAAGCGACGTGAAGATCAGCGGCGTGGCTTTCACCAGAATTTCGCCGGTTGTGTAATGATCCATAAAAATCTTCCGAATGGCTTCTCCGCTGATGGCAAGCGGGTTGACTCCCATAAACAGCAGCATGCTTGCGCTGATAATCAATCCGACTACCACCGCACCGATGTTATAGAAGAGAACGTTAAATTTACCCTTCACTGTGCCGCCTCCTTTTGGTCGGAGATACCTGCCATCAGAAGGCCGATCTGCGCAGTCGTCAGCTCGCCGTTTTGATAGATCCCCATAAACCGGCCTTTATACATGACGGCAATTCTGTCGCTGATTTCAAAAATTTCTGAAAGCTCGGTCGAAACCAGAAGAATGGCCTTTTTGTTATCTTTTTCTTCGAGAATAATCTTGTGGATGCGATCCACTGCGCCCATGTCCAGACCGCGCGTCGGCTGATTGAATACGAGCAGATTTGTGCCGATGTCCAATTCCCTTGCAAGAACCATCTTCTGCTGGTTCCCACCGGAAAGGCTCTTTGCAATGTCGTCCGGTCCTGTCGCCTTCACGTAATGCCGGGCAATCTCTTCGTTGGTGTAGGCGTTGAGCGCCTTCTGACGGATGATGCCGTGGCTGAACCACTTTTTGTCGAAACTGCTTTTGAGCAGCATATTCTCCGCCAGCGTCATATCCATCACCATTCCGTCGCTGTAGCGGTCGACCGGGACATAGCCGATGCCTGCTTCGATCCGTTCCCGGATGGTTGTACCGCTTATGTCGCTGCCGCAATAGATCAGCTCGCCGGAGGTCGGTTGCCTCATCCCGCAAATCATGTCGCAAAGCTCGTCCTGCCCGTTTCCACTCACGCCCGCAATGCCGAAAATTTCACCCCTGTGGACGGCAAAGCTAATATCGTCGATAATCGGTGCAGCACCCTTTTGTGAAAGACTCACCTGGCGGAACTCCAAAACTTTTTCCACCGACGTGTAGTCCAGCGCCGTTTTGCGCTCCGTTGGAATAATGTCCTGGCCGATCATCATCTTCGCCAGCGCGTGCTCGTCGGTTTCCTCTTTTCTTACGGTATCCACGACGACGCCGTTTCGCATGACCACGATACGGTCCGCGATCTCCATGACTTCTTTGAGTTTATGCGTGATGAAGATCACCGCGTTGCCTTTTGCAGTAAAGTCCTTGACGAACTGCATGAGGACTTCGGCCTCCTGCGGTGTGAGCACCGCCGTCGGCTCATCCATGATCAGGATGCTCGCGTTGATATACAGAGCTTTGAGAATTTCAACCTTCTGCTGAACACCGACGGCAAGTTCGCCTACCTTTTTATCCACGGGAATGTCAAACCCGTAGGATTCCGCAAGCTTGCCGATTTGCTCGTTACATTGGTTGATGGTGATGTGCCCATGTACATTGCCGAGAATAATGTTCTCCGTAGCCGTATGTGTCGGTACAAGCGAGAAGTGCTGCTGAATCATCGCAATTCCCTGTTTCATAGCGTCCGCAGGGGATTTGATCGCGGCTTCCTTACCACGGATTAAGATACGGCCTTCGTCCATGGAATACAGGCCGTACAGGATTTTCATAATCGTGCTTTTTCCCGCGCCGTTTTCGCCGAGCAAGGCGACCACCTCTCCGCTATTGACAGAGATCGATACATCCTTGTTGGCGACAACCTTAGCAAAGCATTTTGAAACATGCTGGATTTCCACAACAGGAGTTGACATGTTTTTTCTCCTTAACGGCTATCGGGTGCCGACTGCGGTGCTTATTGAGGCGAACGCAGCCGACACCCGAATCGTTCTAAAAACTGCGTGTGCGTTTCACACGGCTAAACGGATCGGTTGGGAACAGGATTAATCAAACATGGCTTTGAGGTCCACCGTACCGGCCTTGATGGCTTCGACAGCTGCGTTGCAGGCGTCGACCGCTGTCTTCGGGCAGTTATCGGTGTAGACAGGGAAGTAAATGCCTTCCTTCACGCCGACTTCGATGGTCTGATGGCCGCTGAGGTTGCCGTTGAGCCATTGGTTGATTGCCCACACATACATGGTCGCATAGTCAAAGTTGATGGAAGCAACGACCGTCTTCGGATCGATCGTGGTCTGGTCGGATGAGAAGCCGACGACCTTGACGCCTTTTTCGATTGCGCCGTTGATGACGCCGAGGCCGCACTCGTTCGCGTAGGCAAACATCACATCCGCGCCTTCGTCGATCATGCTTTCCGACATTTGCTTTCCAAGTGCGATGTCGCTCCAGCTGTTGGAATATGCAAGGTTATAGGAAGCATCCGCGATCCCGCGATCTTTGGCGATGGATACGGCGGTCTTTCCATAAACGGCCATCAGGTTCTTCATGGCCTGGTTCGGGTCGCCGCCGATCATGCCGAATTTGCCGTTTTGGGTTATATTGCCGGCAATAACAGCAGCCAGATAGGAAGCTTCATACTCTTTCGGGAACAATGGGCAGAGGTTGTCAGCATCCGATTTTGAACCGTTGACAACCATAAACAGCGTGTTCGGATAGCTCGCCGCTACAGTCGCCGCAGCTTCATCAAACTGGGAGCCGGCCGCCATGATGATGTCATAGCCGCGCTCGGCATACTCTCTGAACGTGGACTCAAAGTCGGCCTCCTGAACAGCCTCAACATATTCCATCTTGGTGCCGAGTTGTTCATTGCAGGCAACGACGCCTGCATAGTTGGAAGCGTTCCAGCCCTGGTCATTCACTTCACCCGGAAGCAAAAGAACGATCTTGACGTCGGCAGCAGCTTTCGCAGCCGTTGTGCCGGGCGTCGCCGTTGGTTCGGATACGGTTTTTGGAGCACAGCCAACCATCAAACTAGCGCACAATGCAAGTACCAGTACGAGCGAGAAAATTTTCTTCATGTTTTCCTCCTTAGTAATATATGCTGCTATGTTGCTCTTCGGAAAATGTTGTTTTTGCTGGGTACCGTTGATGTTTTTGCCTAAAGTGTTTTGCTGCTTGGTTAGTGCTTGTCCGTGAAGTGATATCCGAACTTTCCCCCTTTTTTCAAAACGATCTATAACATGACGGCGCGCGCCTAAAATCGACTTCTGAGCAAGAAATGCACAGGCCCCGCGGCCGTCATTGAAAAACAGATAAACAAGGATTGCGAATAGTACACCCTATTGTAAATCAATTATACAGCGGTCCTCATTTGCGATTCAATACCAAATTATTCTTGCGCAAGAATTTTATTACACCCAGTTTGTGTATCAAAGAAGAGCATGGTAACATGCTCTTCTTAAACAACAGAAAAACCGGCTATTCCCAATTTCTTTTTTGAATAGTTTGTCTTTCATTGGCTAAGAACTCACTGTATTAAAGCTTCGGGCAAGGCTTCGTGATTGTCATATTCAAAGCGACTGGCTGATTATTTATCGTATCGAGAATGATGTTCTTGTGCTGACACTGGCGCGCACCGGAACCCACAGCGTTGGAAAATAAAGCAACTTCTTTTTGTTGACAAATCCAGTTATCATCTGACTTTCACGGGATGCCGGATGACCGTCTTCCAGTCTTTCGGAGCGACCTTTCTTGCATCCGACATATAGATTTCATGGTGCAGGCGGGTGTCGCTCAGATCGTTTTCGTAGCCAGTTTCTTTCAGGAAGGCATCCATGAGCGCGACCGATGCGGGTTCTTCATCGAACGGCCCGATGTGCATGATCTGCACGCAAGTACCCTCCTCGACCGTCAGGAATTCAGCGGTGGAGCAATCCAACTTTTTCTTCTTTGAGGCGGCGTTCACCGCCCAGTCGAAATCCCTATTCGTCACAAAATCGGGCAGACGCAGTACGGAGATCCAGTGGAAAGTGGTTTTATTCGAGTAGTCCACCCCGTTCACATCCTCCTGCCACCAGAACCCCTCCAACGGCGGGACGACATATTCATAGAAACCCTCAATCTTGTAATCGCCCTTGTAGCTCATCTTCAGCGTGTACGCAACGGCGTAAAGACTGCCGATCGCCTGCTGGTAAGCGCCGCCCTCCTCGTTCGGGTCGCCTTTTCCGCGAACGGCAATGTAATTGGCCTTCGGAACGTTAACGATTTGCGGCTTGCTCTTCGGAAGGTAGAATTCTTTGTACTCTTTTTTGAAATCAAACGCCATGTTATCCCATCCTTTTCGATTCCTGGAGTCAATAAAAGATTTTGCAGATGCACGAAAAGTCTGATCTATCACACCGCTGACATTTTCCTACTCGCCCCCAAAATACTGCACGCCCTTTTCCAGAAACCGCCGTTTCTGCACCGTTGGATAAGCGCTGCATATCCGCACAAAGCAGGGGCAGTCCGCGCCGTGGTCGTTGATAACACCGCAGGCCTGAAGATGCGAGTAGACCGTGATGCTGCCGAGATACTTAAAGCCTCGCTTTTTAAGGTCTTTGCTGATTTTGTCGGATAGCCAGTTACTCGCCGGAATCCAGCCTTTTTCGTGGCTTTGATACAATATGGTCTTTCCATCGGAATAGCGCCAGAGATACTTGGAAAAGCTGCCGAATTCTTCTCGGATTTTCTGAAAGCACCGCGCGTTCTGCATGACCGCTTCGATCTTGCGGCGGGAGCGGATCATGCCAGGCGTGTCCATAATACGGTCGATATCCGCTTGGCTGTATCCGGCTACCTTGTCGTAATCAAAGCTGTCGAAGCACCCTCTGAAAATCTCCCGCTTTTGCAGCATCATGTTCCAGTTCAGGCCGCACTGCATGACTTCCATCATCAGAAATTCAAACTGCTTTCTGTCATCATGTACTGGGACGCCCCACTCGTCAGCATGATACTTTGTCAAAAGGTTGTTCGCCCCGCACCAATCGCAATAAGCCATCTCTCACCACCCTGCTGCTCAGCAGTCCCATCCATACTTTTTCAGTTCGACGCGGCCATCTTCCTTCAGTTCCACGCCTTCTGCCCGAAGCAGATCACCCTGCTCCGGCCAGCCTGGAGCCAGCCGCCCCGCGTGATTGACCACGCGCTGGCAGGGATAGTCTCCGTAATACTCCGCATGGCTCAGAATTTTGCCCACGAGCCGGGAATTCTTTTCCCTACCGATGAGCCTTGCGATCTGCCCATAGGTCGTCACTTTCCCCTTTGGAATTTCCGCGACGACGGACAGCACTTCGTAGGCGAGATCGTCGCTCGGGATACATCCGCCGCTGTTTCGTTTTTTGTGATAAAAAGAATCGTTAAAAGTCATGCTCTCACCGATCAATCATTTTGCGTCCGTAATTATTTGGGGGAAAAATATTTCATCAACAACACCCCATATATTATACCGCTGCGTGGCGTTTGAGGCAATTATCACGTCAGCCATAAATCGTTTTCTTAGATTCTCAGTATCGGGGTTCCGATATGCCCTGGAAATCAGCCAGTCCTCAACATACTTCAAGAAGTAGCCATAGGTAGAGATCCGGGTTGGGTAATACCCTCCCGGTACCGGTTCTGCGGCCAGAACGGATGCGCCGCAGATCAGGATAATCTCAAGACCAGAAAGAGCAGGCTGTAGACGCTCCTGTGATGCTGCGCCGGCATGCGCCGGACCGGAGAGAAAACTGTAAAAAACGCCCGGCCGCCTTTTGGGGGTGGCCAGGCGCCGGTCCGCCATGGGACCTTTGCAAGGAAGAACTTTTGTCGAATGTGGGATTACGCTTTGCTCAGCTTGTCAAACATATCGCCGAACACACCGTCTCGGTAAATGAAGTGGCAAAGCCGCATCAGGTGACGTTCCGGGGTCAGCTTCCAGGTCAGGTCCTGCGTCAGCCAGGGCGTTGACACCAGTGTAGACGGACACCAGTTGGGGTTAATCATGTATCCGATGGTGGAAATGTCCCAAATGATGCGAGAACAGGCCATTCGGCTGATCGGCGTTCCTTCCGTAATGAGCTGGTCATAATCCTGGACATCCCGCAGGTAGGTCTTCCGCAGCAGGGAGAGCATGCCGTTTGCGGATTCCTCGTTGAGCTGACTGATGACGATCTTCGAAAGATAAGTGCCGATCTCGCTTTTGCCGTTTAAGTTTTTCTTCAGCTCTGCGGCTGTCGTGGTCAGCTGGGATGCGACGGTCATGCAGGGGACCAGAACCAGCGGTACGCCGCTGTCCAGAATCGTCTGAGAAGCCAGTATGTCCTGGCCGATGTTGAACTCAATCGTCTGCGGCCAGTACAGCGGCTGACCGCCCAGCCACACGATCACAATTTTGTCGATGATCCTGGGTTCCATCAAAATGGCGGAGGCGATGTTCGTAATCTCGCCGATCGACACGACGTACAGCAGGTCCTCGGCCGCCATGGCACGCTTGACCAGATCGTGTGCGGCATCGCTTTCCACCGGCTTGCCGGGTTCCGTCATATAGCTTCCGGAGCCCCGGAACACCTTTCCTTCGGAAGACATGCCGAGCATTCTATAGATCTTCAGGATCTCCTGATAACTTAATTCCAGTCCTTCCTGCAAAACGTTCGTCATGGGAATTCCGACGTTGTCGTTGCCGATCAGCTTGCTGAAAAAAGCCGAGGAAAACGGCGCGGCGTAAACCGCGTCAAGGCACAACTTCTCCGGGGAACAGAGCGCATAAGAGAGCGCGAACTGGTCGTCGACTTCATTGTATGTGTCCGTATCCAAAACCATATGGACCTTGCCGATGCGGGGCATCAAGCGCCTGACCCGCTCTTCGGGAGAAATTTCAGGGAATTTCATGGTATGGTCTCCTTTCGCCAGCTGTCTTGTGTTATGAGTTCATTTTCTGGGGCTTTTTAATAAGTCCCCGAAAAGCTGCAAGGTTGTTGGAAAAAATGATAACGACAAGAAGGAAGAAGCCGAGCGCGACGTTCTGGAACGTATCCGGAAGACCGGCCGCGATCAGGCCGACAAAAATGGTGTTCAGAGTGAACTGACCGATGAAAATGCCGACCGCAAGGGGACAGGCCCGCTGTAGAGCTAGGGCGATGATAATGCTCATCAAAGGTTTGAAGACCAGCATCACGCTTCCCAGGTTTATTTGAGCGCCCATGGACCCGGACTGGCTGATTGTCAGCATGGCTGCGATAGCGACAAAAACGGCGCCGACAATGAAGGTCATAAATTTGACATACTGCGTATGGATGCCGGCACTCTTCGCAATTGCTTCGTTGCTGCCGACTGCCTTGAGTTCATAGCTGAAAGTTGTACGGCGGTCGATGAAATGATAGAGCAGCAGGCAGGCGATTAAAATGAAGATGATGTACGGAGCGCTGCCGAGGATGGTGTTGCTGTTGTCCAGAAGAATGAAGCTGAAGCGGCCTGCCATGTTCTTGCCGACGATCTCCAGAATCATGGTCAGACCCAGCGTGACGATCAGGGAGGGAATCCTACATGCCCAGTTCAGGATTCCGGTGAATGCCGCCGCGGCGAGACTTGCCAGCAGGCAGCCGGCGAGCAGTCCGGGGATTCCGTAATTTGTCGCGAGCAGTCCGCCGACGATACCGCTGATTACGATGCGTGCGCCGATTGTAAAATCAAAGATTCCGCTGATAAAACCGAAAGCGACGCCGTATGCCGTGATCGTGGGGATGATCGACTGCAGAAAAATCGTATATAAACAGCTGGGCTTGCTGAAACGGTCAAAGATGATTATCAGGAAGATACAATAGACAAGAGCGGGGAGCAGCAGGACCTTGCCGATATTCGTAAAAGTCTTTTTCATAAAAGCACCTGCAAATTCATGAGGGGTTGAAGGATAGCGGCCGGCAGTACAGGCTGAGGAAAACGATCCTGGGGAAGACTGCGCCCGATTCCCGAACGCAATCTCCCCAGGTAGAAGAGAGAAATCAGCTAATCATGCCCTGGTGTCTGGCAACAACGTCTGCGACGCTGAAGTTGGCGATGATGTTTTTAAAAGTATCCGCATTGATACTCGGATCGTAGAATTTGATCATGGTGGACTTGATTTCATCGGTGGTGAAGATGGGCAGATCGCCTTGGAAGAACTTGACGAAATTGTCCGCTTCCTCTTTGGAGGTCAGTTTCAGATAATTGGTCTGCAGCCAGCAAGGCGAGCCGTCGGTGTTGATCGGAGTTCCGATGACAGCGTTGATCAGAATCATGGTGGAGAGCATGGGATCGATCTGGAATTGGCCGCCGTAGGCGACATTAAAGGAGTTGCTTGCAAAATAATCGCCCATCGTGGTGTCCCAGTCAATCCGGCCGACTTTGACCGTTCCGGCCATATTGTGATCGGACAGAGCCTTTTCAATCGTCGGCAGAGCGGCGTCGCAGTAGGTGCCGGCCAGCAGAATGCCGTCCATCTCGGGATAAGCGGCAATGTAGCTCTCGATGGTCTTGGTCATGTCGGTCTGAGTGGTGATGCTGTAAGTGGTGTTCAGCAGATTGATGCCGGTCTCGTCGACAGCCTTTTTGACGCCGGCGTCGCGCAGGTCGGAAGAGGTATCGCCCTTGGCGATGTTGACGACGCAGAGATTCTTGACGCCCATGTCGACCATGCTCTTGGTGATGTCGTAGGCGCACTGCTGGTCGTCTTCATGGCATCCGCCCGCGTAGTACTTGGAGGCGAAAATCTGATCCTTGATGCCCTGATCAAGGATGTCACGGAAGTAGGTGGCGTAATACACACCCGCGCTGGAGCACATTTCGTCTACTGTCGGGAGCATGGAGTCGGATGCGGGCATCAGTAGGATGCCGTTCACGCCGCGGCTGATCAGTTCGGTGATGTTGTCGATCAGGGAGTCGGCGGTCATGTCGCTGTCAATTTCAACCAGCTCGCCGCCGGCAGCTTCGACAGCCGTTTTAATGTTGTTTTCGATGGATACGATGGAAGGATCGGTAGAGGTCCACCAGGGGAGGCCGATTTTAAACTTGGGAATCGCGGAGGAGGTTCCAGTAGCGGCGGTGCTGGAAGGCTCCGAAGTGCTGGCCGGCTGACTGCCGCAGCCTGCTAGCAGGCCGGCTGTCAAGACCAGCACAAGGACAAGTGCGAGAACTCTGCTTTTCATCATATTTCCTCCATTTATTTTTTTATCAAGACGGATCGCCTTGTTGGGGACTATTTGATGACGACTGCGTTTCTCCGATCGAAGGAGAGCGTTACCACGCCGATCAGGATGGCGCCCTGAACTATCTGCTGCGTCAGGCCGGACAGGCCCATTAGAGACATGCCGCTGGTGATTACGGCCATGGAGACGCTGCCCACGAGCGCAGAACGGAATCTGACAGGCCAGCCGCCGGTCAGCGGCATGCCGCCGAACACTACGGCTAGCAAAGTGCTGAACTCAAAGGCATTGCCGGTTTTCGTCGAAGCGGTGCAGGCTCTCACTAGGCAGAAGAAACCGACGATACCGCACAGCAGGCCGCACAGCATGAAAGCCAGCAGTTTTGTCTTTTCAACCGGCACGCCGGACTGTCTCGCCGCTTCCGCAATGGAGCCGACGGACCGGATGTGCTTTCCGAACATCGTGTATTCATATAAGATGTAACAGGCAACCGCGACAACCGCAAAAGTCGCGACCTTGATGATATCGCCGTCGAAGACGCGCATGGCAATGCCGATGCCGCGCGTGCCGTTCAAAAGAAATGTTGTGATTCCTCTGATGACAAAAGACATTGCCAGCGTTTCAATGAAAGATTCCACATGCAGCCGGGAAACCAGAAGCCCGTTCATCAGGCCGATCAGCAGGCCGCTTATCAGGCAGGCGGGTAGGATCAGCACGAGGCTCGCGTCCGCCGCAAAAGAGCCGATCGCCGCGGAGAAGCCCACAATCGCACCTACCGAAAGATCCAACTCTCCCAGGGACATGACGAAGATCAGTCCCAAAGCGCCAAGGCCGATCGTGAAGAAGTCGTTGAAGATATTCATCATGTTCCTGGCGCCCAACAGTTTTCCCTGCGTAAGAATTTCAAATAATACCACGACCAGGGCGAAACCGATAAAGGAAAAGTTGTTTGCCAAGAATTCCCTTGTCCGGAATTTTCCGCGTTTTCTTTCTTCCGAAATGCTGTCCATGATCCGTTTCCTTTATATCATTTTCTGAATAAGTTTTGCCTCTGTCAGGCCTTCTGCTCGCTGGAACTCGCCCGACACGGCGCCGTCTTTTAGAATTACGATCCGGTCGCTCATGCCGATCAGCTCCGGCAGTTCCTCGGAGATCAGCAGGATCGACTTTCCCTTCTTTTTCAGGTCTTCAATCAGATGATAAATGGACGCCTTTGTTTTGATGTCGATTCCCCGGGTCGGACAGTCCAGAATTAGAATCGAGGAATCCTTACCAAGCCATTTTGCCAGGACGACTTTCTGCTTGTTGCCGCCGCTCAGGGCGTTGCAGAACTGATAAACCGAATTGGATTTCACCTCAAGCGTTTCGGACCATTTTTCGGCGAACGTCTTTTGTGTTTTCTTTCGGATCAGTTTGTGAAGGGACAATTCCTTCAGAGAGGGAAGACAGATGTTATCTGCGATGCTGCCGACTGGCATCATGGACTCCGTATTGCGGTTTTTGGACACATACCCGATGCCATGGTCGACCGCCCAGCCGATATCGGTCACTTCTTTGGTTCCGTACTCGTAAACCTTTCCAGAATCCGGAGAAATCAAGCCGGCCATCACCTTGCCGAGCTCATGGATTCCGCAGTCGTTCAGGCCGCCGAGACCCAGAATCTCGCCCTTGTGCAGGCTGACGGTCACGTTTTTCAGAATTCCCGCGCAGACTTCGCGCGCTTCCAGAACGGATTCGTCGCTGCAGGTACCCTGCGTATCCTCGCGGTAGTAATGGCCGGACATCTCGCGGCCGATCATCAGCTGCTTGATTTTGTCCTCGTCGAAGTCTTCCTTGTATAAGTTTGCGGTGACAACGCCATCGCGAAGGATGGTGAGGGAGTCGCACATCCGCTGGATCTCGTCTATGTCGTGGGAGATAAACAGCACAGAGCAGCCCTTGTCCCGCGTCTTTTTCATCAGCTTGTACAGCAGCTCACGCCCGGTGACGGTAAGAGCGGTCGTCGTCTCGTCGATAATCCATAATTTCGGGTCGCAGTACTGTGTCCGGGCCAGCTCGACGAGCTTGCGGTCCTCAAAGGTGAGCGTATCAATAATGTCGTGGGCTTTGATGAAATCCGCGCCGATAAAGTCCAGAAGTTTCTGCGCTTCCTGCTCCATCCGTGCGGCATTCAGGATGCCGTGCTTCCGAAACAGCTTTTCCTTTCCGAGGAAGATGTTTGCCGCCACGGAAATTCCGCTGATCGTACCCTGTTCCTGAATAACCATGCTGACGCCGCGATTCATCGCGTCGATCGTATTGCCGGGCTTATATTCCTGACCGCACAGCAACAGTGTGCCGCTGTCCGCCCGCTGGATTCCGGCGCAGATCGAGGCAAATGTAGATTTGCCGGAGCCGTTCTCCCCGATCAGCCCGCGGATTTCTCCGCTGCCGATCGTGATGTCCACATCGGAAAGGGCGTTCACGGGGCCAAAGGACTTGCTCACTTTTTCAGCGACTAAAATATTGCTGTTTTCCATTTGTCTTTCGCAACCTTAATTCTCGTGGATTCTGCCGCGGGCTGAGCCGGACTTCCGGCATCGGCTTTCATTCCGCTTCCGCCGGCGCGGTGCTGTTTCGTACCACCAGATCCGGTTCCAGCAGGATCGTTTGCTTGTGCGCCTTTGGGTCCTCGATCTCCTGAAATGCAAGCTGACATGCGCGATACCCGATCGCATAGCCGGATTGGGAAACCGTTGTAAGAGCCGGCTTGATGAGTTCAGAAAAAGTCAAATTATCAAATCCGACGATCGACAGATCCTCCGGCACCCGGATGCCGAGTTCGCCGCACCGCTTAATGATGCCGTATGCCATAACGTCGTTTCCGCAGGCAACCGCGGTGAAGTGCTTACCTAAAATTTTATCGGCGGCCCGATAACCGCTTTCGTATTGATAATTTCCCTCAAAGACACAGTCGGCAGAGGTCTGCAGCCCTTTTTCCTGATACGCCCAATAAAAGCCGCTCAGCCGTTCCCGGGCGCTTTCTAACTGGGTAGGGCCGGACAGATACGCCACTTTTCTGTGCCCCAGCCCGAGAAGATGCTGTGTAGCCAGAAAGCCGCCCTTCCTGTTGTTCAGCACCACGGAACTGTAGTGCAGTTCCGGGCTGTGACGGTCTACCTGGATAATGGGGCACTGCAGGCTGGAGAAGATGTCTTCTCTACAGTCGCTGGAGGATGTGATAAGAAGGGCCTGCAGCGGGGAGGACTTCATCAGCTGGATCGCTTTCTGATCGGCGTCCGCCGAGCCGTTGCTCGTGAAGAAAAGTACCCGGCTTTCGCATCCTTGCGCATATTCGCAGACCCCTTGAACGACTTCGGCAAAAAAGTAGTTTGTAAGGGAGGGAACGATCAATCCGATGCAGTTTTCCACAGCTTTTTCGGCGTGAAGTTTCTTCCGAGCTTCGTAGTTCATTTCAGAAGCGGTCCGGAGGATCCGCTCCTGGCTTTCCTTGGAGAGCTTGTTCGGCTTTCCGTTCAGCACCAGCGATACGCTGGCCGGTGACAGGCCAAGGGCTTCTGCAATTTCCTTTTGTGTAGCTTTCATTCCAACGACCCCGGATAAAATTAAGTAAATTTATTATGAACTTTATCTTACTTTATTCGACATTATACTATTGAGTATTGTGATTGTCAACAGAATATCCCCGTTTCTCTCACAATGTTTTTGTTGAAATTTGTGACTATATATGGTATTGTGTGTGGTAATATCATTTGTTAAGTAAATTTACTGGCTGACGAAGGATATGAATTGAATTTGCGCGGGTAAATATTAATAAAGTTTACCCGTCATAGAATATATCTAGGCTCTGCATATTCAGTGCTGCAAGGTGGAGACACAATTATGAAGATTATGAACATAGGTTCTTTGAATATCGATTACGTTTATCGCGTGGACGACTTCGTCAGGCCCGGCGAGACAAAGGCGTCCAAGAGCCGCTCAGTTTTTGCGGGCGGTAAAGGCCTGAATCAGAGCATCGCTGCGGCGAGAGCAGGCATCAGCGTTTTCCATGCGGGGGCTGTCGGGTACGACGGAACCTTTCTGAAAACCATTCTCGAGCAAAGCGGCGTCCGGACGGACTATCTGCAGGAGATTGACGCCACCAGCGGCCATACGATCATCCAGGTAACGGACAACGGGCAGAACAGTATTTTGCTGTATGGCGGTTCCAATCAGAGCCTAACCAAGGCGTACATAGACCGTGTCCTTTCCGCCTGTACCGGAAAGGATATCGTGTTGCTCCAGAATGAAACCAATCTGACGGATTATATTATCTCCTCCGCCTATGACCACGGCGTTCCCGTCGCGTTCAACGTCTCTCCGCTGGACGGGAAGGCACTGGGCTGCCCCATCGAGAAGGTGAAGTACATAATTGTCAACGAACTGGAGGGCAAGGCGCTTGTGGGCGGCGAAACTTACCGGGAAATTCTGGCGAACCTGTCGAGAAAGTACCCGGATAGCGATATTGTCATGACCGTTGGAAAGTGCGGCGTACTGTACTGGAGCCGGGAGCAAAGCCTGAGCGTCAAAGCAGCGCCGGTGGAGGACAAAATCAGGGACACTACCGCCGCAGGCGACACGTTCCTGGGCTATTACCTTGCAAGTATCCTGCAAAAGCGAGGAGTCAAAGAGGCACTGGTCCGCGCTTCCGCAGCGAGCGCGCTCGCCATCCAGAGAGAGGGCGCGGCGCCTAGCATCCCGCTGGCCGGCGAGGTGGATCAGGAGATCATCGACCTGGGACCCTGCGAAAACTGGTGAGCGTAAAAGCGGATTGCCGCCCGGCACCGGACCATCCTGAAGTTGTCCATTGGGAGCGTTAACTGTTGAAATCTCCGCTCATATTTGCTGGCTCTAAAATCCTTTAAGTTCGCATTGAAATATAATTCTAAAGTAAAAGCTGAAGCAGCCGACCCATTTCGGGTTAGCTGCTCCGGCTTTTTTTATGGACTCTTCTGCAGCGGCCCCTTCTCGCTGCTATTACCGCAGATTTGCTGTGTCAAGGCAAAGCGGGAAAGTGCAAAAGTATTTCCCTCATAGCTAAAAAATGCGAAAAAGGTAATAAAAGAGAAAATAGTATACAAAATGAAAGAAGAAATAACGACAAAATCAACAAAATTCAATTTTATTTAGGAATGAATCTTAAATTTTTAAAAATCAATAAAAAAACTTGCATAATACGTTCGAAAAATAAAAATTCGAAAGGTGTTTACTATGGACATTGAAAAAATCAAAAAAGTATTTAGTAAGGAGAAAATCGGTACATCAGACGAATTTGAGATGTTCCGCATTTATGCCATCATGAAAGCAACGCAGTATATACGGAATAGCGAGACCGGTTGGAAGTATGCTCATGCCGCTTGGAAAAATTCAAAGTACAACTATTTTCGTAGTTATTTGGGGTCTTTTCCTGAAGAGGATAAAAAGGGAAATTATGAATGGAAATTCAATGCTCTATATGAAGCCCTCGCCCCTGAAGATTTATACGAATTTATAAAAAGTGTTACGCCAAATATCATAAAGGGCAATATTGATGCATTCTTGTTAGCAATGGAGCAAGAGAATTTTTGCGACATTGGCGAAAAACTGATATACCTTTGTACGATGACTGAAATATATCGTAAGGACGGCAATGTCGGTGATATACAGTCATACCTTGCTACCCATTATACAGACGATCCGATGCTCGCCCCTTCGACATTTGACCGTCTATGGAATATCGCTTATCCGCCGGAAGAATACCCTTTTAAGAAAGTCGATACTGTTATCGATGGACATATTGATACAGCTCTCAAGGCCTTTAAAAAACATGAGTTTCCGTATGAATTTTACATACAACTGTTTTCCTATTCGAAAAAGTCCTGGAATAAGCGGAAAGATATTTTTAACCCCTACCGCTACTGGAGCAAGATGATGGGAAGGGAGTATGTTTACTCAGAATTTCCAGATGTGGAAGAAACGTTCAACACGGCGGTGCGGGCCCTTCGAGATATAAAGCCGACGGATTATTTCAGGGCGTTACAAATTAATGAGTCAAATAACGATTCCGGGCTGGAAAACGGCATTGCATTCGAAAAGTTTTCTCGCCTGACGGAGCAAAAAGGGAATGCTTTGATTATAAATCCGAACCCAGACTTCATTTTGGGTTGGGATAGAGAACACAATGATATCAAAACAACCGTCTCCGTGGAATCTGCAGACATCGCGAAAGCTTACAAAGTTCAATTTCCCCATATTGACTTTTGTTCTTTTGACGCGATATGCGGCAGTTATGGATGCGCCCTGATCACTGCACGTGACATGAAAATTGAGGAGACCACCAAATTGCTCGCTACGATCGGCAGCAAGGCAAGCGAGCTCATGGTATTAATTCCAAACAAATTCTTTGATAACCTAAATTCGCCGTTTAAGATGATTATTTATGATTATTATGCCGTATATTCCATATCAATTTTTTCATCAAAAACAGCCAATTCTGTCCCTCATGAAAAAGTACTATTGGAACTAAGCATAGAACCGACAGCGTCTGTGAAGATGTCACGATTCGAACTAATCGGAAAAAAGCGTCTGCGCCGTGTTGGCAAAACAGCTTATGTGGATGCCGATATGCTAAAAAACAGCTCCAGGACTATTGGTACGCTTTATCGCGAAAGCCTGAACCCCTCTTCCGGACAAAAGCGTGAACAGCCAATGTGTTATCAGTTCACGCCGGAAATACCCATCTGGTATAGTATTTGCAAAGTCAAAAGCGGTTCTTATAAGGCTAAAGTTTATGCCTACGAACCGCCCACAGCGGAACAAAAGCGCCACAATACTCTACCGCGTGGGAAGAAAGTCGGGGAGGTTACCTTTTGCAGTAAGTATGAAAGCAAATTGATAGAAAAGGTCAAAACACAAGCACCATATTGCAAAGATATCCATGATTCAATATCCGTTCCGACGATCGACGCATATAGACGTGACGCGATATCACTCAGAACAATCTGGTACTGCCATATCGATCAACTCAGTTCAAAGCGATGGTACGACAAAACAGTCAGTCAAACGCTGATGGAGTCAGATCTGGGTTTGATAAAGCCGAGGAAAACCGCGAAAAAGAACTATCAAGACGCCATGGAAAGGACTTTTGGCTCGGAAAGCAAAACAGCACAGACGGAGTTATGGAACCAACTGCAGGGGATATTGACTTGGGCCGTAGATAACAAGTTCTGCGACTTTAACCCAATCGAAGAATTTGTTGAACAGACCCTTGAGCGGGACCAAACTTTTCGCGAAGTGCGTAACGGGCTTACGAAAAAAACCTTTACGGAAAAAGAGGAAATGGATATGACTGATTTTGTGAAAAAGAATCTTTCCCAAAGTGGAGTGCTGCTGGGAGGCGTCATCCGCTTTTATACCGGGCTGATGACGAGCTATGTCTGTGCACTTACATGGGGGGATTTTAAAAAAATCACAAATACCAATGCTTATCATATTTGGATACATAGGTTGGTCGACAGAAACGGATGCCTTATGGCTATCGAAAGTAAGAATTTATACCGTTGGATACCGGCCTTAGCGGTGCTGGCAGAGCTTCTAGAAAAGCAAAAGGAAAACACAAAAACTATATTTAAATTAACCGACAAAGACATAGAAGATATGCCTATTGTACCGGGGGATGAAAACGACCCGAAAGTTTTCTCGACCCCGAAGAAGCTAAACGAAGCCTGCCAGAAAATTATCGACGCCGCAAAAATAAAGAAATCAGTCATTAATGTGCCATACGGCGATGAGGAACGGGAAACCGATCTCTCAGATTACCAAGGTGACATTTTCCGTTCCAATTTTCATTATCGCGCCACTGGCACTTGTGGCTTAACGGACGCAGAAGTCAGGTATATTCTGGGACTAGCCATGCCTGATACGTTTTCTAAGTACTACTGCGATTTTTCCAACGACTCGGTACAGCTTAAGATGTGCGAAAAACTCGACCGCTGGGAGACATTGCATCACTATAGGAAATTAATTTTCGATCTGGAGTATCACGTCGTCCACACATATATAACATACAAACTTCAGAAAAAGAAAGCATTAACGCCTGCTGATAGCTTTTTTAGGCAAACGCAACTTTCATCACCTGAAGAAGCGGATGACTTTTTCAGGCGCCTCGAATTCGACGGCAAAAGGTTCTTCTTGCGGCCGAATTATACCAAGCAGCTAATGAATCTTCCAAGCTTCCCAGCGTAACTACGGAGCACAAGACGTGATATACGCCGACCAAAACTGAATATACATATCAGAGAAACCGCTGTCCGGCTTGGGTGAAATCACTCGCCGGACAGCGTATTTATTTTTGCTCTTGAGGGGTTAACGTTGGTCAGAAAACTCAGCAATTGATTCGATGCCTTTAGTTATAGACTTAATATTTTCTCCAGACCATTCGGTTGACAATGCCTGTATAACTCTGAATAATCTTAACGACTTTCACAGAAACGTTTTCATCCATGTAACTCTCAACCGGCAGGCCAAGGTCACCGTTCTTATTCATCTCAACTGCGGTATCTAATGCCTGCAGCACCTGTTCAGTCGTAATACCGGCTAAAATGAAGTTGCCGCGATCCAATGCTTCCGGTCTCTCCGTGCTTGTCCGGATGCAAACGGCAGGGAAGGGATGGCCAACCGATAGGAAGAAGCTACTCTCTTCGGGCAGCGTTCCAGAGTCAGAAACGACCGCAAAAGCGTTCATCTGTAGGTTGTTATAATCGTGGAAACCAAGAGGTTCATGGCGGAACACGCGCTTGTCGAATTCAAAATGACGCTGCTCGATGAACTTCTTAGAGCGTGGATGGCAGGAGTACAAGATCGGCATATCATACTTTTCTGCCATGGCATTAACTGCGTTCATCAGGTTGAAGAAATTAGCTTCAGTGTCAATGTTCTCCTCACGGTGAGCCGAGAGCAGAATATATCGACCCTTTTCCAATCCAAGTCTATTTAAAATATCGCTTGCTTCAATTTTATCAAGATTGGCACGCAATACCTCGGCCATCGGCGAACCAGTGACATAAGTGCGTTCTTTAGGAACACCTGCCGCGTTCAGATAACGGCGGGCATGTTCTGAATAGCACATATTCACATCAGCAGTGACATCAACAATCCGGCGGTTAGTTTCTTCCGGAAGACATTCGTCAAAGCAGCGGTTGCCAGCCTCCATATGAAAGATTGGAATGTGCAAGCGCTTTGCGCCGATTACAGATAGACAGGAGTTCGTATCGCCAAGCACCAATACGGCATCCGGTTTGGTTTCCATCATCAACTCATAGGATCTCGCAATGATGTTGCCGATCGTCTCACCAAGATCTTTTCCGACGGCGTCCAAAAAATAATCCGGTTTACGCAGGTTCAGGTCGTCGAAGAAAACTTGGTTTAGGGAGTAGTCGTAATTCTGCCCGGTATGAACCAAAATCTGATCAAAATACTTATCGCAGCATTTGATCACGGCGGAAAGCCGTATGATCTCAGGCCGTGTTCCCACAATCGTCATAAGCTTTAGTTTGCTCATACTTATACCTCCAGGAAGAACGTATCCGGCTTGTTCGGATCAAAGGGTTCGTTGGCCCACATGAACGTCACCATGTCGGTATCGCCAAGATTTGTAATATTGTGCGTATACCCGGTCGGGATGTCGACAACCTGTATTTTATCACCGGAAACGTAATACTCATAGACTCTGTTTTCATCGACTTTCCGAAAACGAATCACGCCTTTGCCACTGACGACCACAAACTTCTCATTTTTTGTGTTGTGCCAGTGGTTTCCCTTTGTAATGCCGGGCCTGCTGATATTCACACTGAATTGGCCGCGATCCGGCGTCCGGATGATTTCTGTGAAACTTCCCCGTTGGTCGCTGTTCATTTTCAGATCATAACTGAACTGATTTTCCGGAAGATAGGAAAGATAGGTCGCATAAAGTTTCTTCGTAAACGCGTCACTCATATTCGGAATTGATCTTCCTTCACGGCTTGATTTGAAAGAGAAGAGAAGATCCACGACCTCTCCGAGTGTGATGGTATGCACAATTGGCACTTCGCAGAAATCACCAACACGGTTTTCATCTCCGGTTAATGCTCGGATCAACTCGGACACAACATCATCAATGTAGACGAGATGCATAGCCGCACCTCGATCGTTAACTGTGATCGGCAGATCATGTGCAACGTTATTGCAGAAGGTAGCCACTGCACTATTGTAGTTTGGCCGGCACCACTTACCGAATACATTCGGAAAGCGATAAACAAGTATCTTCGCTCCGGTATCCTTGGCATATTGGAAAAACAGGTCTTCGCCTGCTTTCTTTGACTTTCCATAAGGGTTGTCCAACACTGCCTGTGTGGAGGAAGACAACATTACCGGGCAGGTGTTATTGTGCTCCTTCAGTGTTTTCAGAAGTGTGGAGGCAAAGCTGGCGTTACCGGTCATGAATTCTGACTGGTCATTTGGACGATTGACACCGGCAAGGTTAAACACAAAATCTGCCTTCGAACAATATTCGTCGAGTAAGGTGGGATCTGTATCCCTGTTATACTCGAGTACGGTCAGTTCCGGATTTAGGGCGTATGTCTTGTCATTACCGTCACGGATGTTGCACAGATTAGCAACAAGATTTTTACCGATAAACCCGTTCGTACCGGTAACCAGTATGTTCATGGCTATTTCTCCATCTTTGTCAGTTCATCACGAATATACTGCAGCGACAGAAGTTTTTCCTTGACCTGCTCCAAATTCAGCCGCTGCGTATTATTAGAATTGAACTCATTTAGAACATTGCGTTCCGTATTACCTTGACTGAAGTATTTGTCATAGTTCAAATCACGCTTATCACAGGGAACACGATAAAAATTGCCCATGTCGATAGCGTGAGCACATTCCTCATTGGTCAGAAGGGTCTCGTACATTTTTTCACCGTGGCGGATGCCGATGATCTTTATTTCTGCTTTGCCCTCTGGATCAAACAATTCCTTGACAGCTTGCGCCTGCGTTTCGATTGTGCAGGCTGGCGCTTTTTGAACGAGGATATCACCGCTTGTCCCATTCTCAAAAGCGAAAAGGACAAGATCAACCGCTTCTTCGAGAGACATAATGAAACGGGTCATATTTGGATCCGTAATTGTAATCGGTTTGCCAGCTCTGATCTGCTCAATCCAGAGCGGAATCACGGAGCCACGGGAGCAAAGCACGTTGCCATAGCGTGTGCAGCAGATTTTAGTTCTTTCCGGGGATACCGTGCGGGATTTTGCGACGATGACTTTCTCCATCATGGCCTTGCTTGTCCCCATCGCGTTGACAGGGTAGGCGGCTTTATCCGTGGAAAGGCATATGACTGTCTTAACTCCTTCATCAATTGCTGCAGTCAAAACATTATCTGTACCAAGCACATTGGTTTTAACGGCTTCAAGCGGGAAAAACTCGCAGGACGGTACCTGCTTGAGAGCTGCTGCATGGAATATGTAATCAACGCCGTGCATGGCATTTTTAACAGAGGCAAGATCGCGCACGTCGCCGATGAAAAACTTAATTCTATCGGCAACCTCCGGCATCTTTGCCTGAAACTCATGCCGCATATCATCCTGCTTCTTCTCATCACGGGAGAAGATGCGGATTTCACCAATGTCGGAAGAAAGGAAACGGTTCAGTACAGCGTTACCGAACGAGCCGGTACCACCAGTGATAAGTAAAATTCTATTGGAAAACAACTCTTTCATCTTCTTTCAGTAATCTAAAATATTTTGAAAGTGCTTTTCTTTGCAGAATACAGTATGGTATTAGTATTATTAAGTTGGACAATACTACCATTATCCAAGAATCAGAGTATCTAAAAACAACTAGTAGAAATGCAACTTTTACAATAGTGCCTAAGCTATAGCAGATTGCCTGTAATTTAATTTTACCTATTCCGCAGGCGAAAGTTGACAATGTGTTGAGATATACAAATACCGTTCCCCATATTGCAAATATAACTGCATATAAGTAATTAACTTTTATTGTTGCACTTCCTAGCCAAAGATTTATAACTATTTGCAGCACAGCAACTAAGCATAGCTCGGCGATTAAAACAAGCAGCGATATGTTCTGGGCCTTTTTGTAAAGTTTATTTAGCCAATCGTACTGTTTTTCTGCAATCGCCTTGGTTACCATAGACCACAAGGGAGTTAAGGCTAAAGAAACTAAGGTTCCTGCTAACATAAACAACTTATTATAAATACTGTAATCCACCGTATTTTGTGGAGATGTAAAAGACGTGATGAAAAATTCATTTGTATTAGCAATTATCATATAAAATATTTGACAGGCGAAAAACAAACCACCTATGCTTATTATTTGTTTAGCGGACCGAAAATTAAAATAACGAAAATGAGGTGAGACTTTTTTTAATGATGTATTAAATACAATCAGTGTCACTACCAAGTATGGAACAGTCGTTAAAAAAATATAAGCTTTGGAAAGAATGAGAAGATTATCTTGGGGTGTACCAGATGGCGCTAATAACACAAAAAGTAGTTGACTTATGCTAATTGTTAAAGATATTAAGTTGTTGATTGCAGATTTTTGAAGGGCATACAAAATAGAGGAAATTGTATTTAGATAAAATTGAAGAATTATTCCAATAAATATATATCTAACGACAAAATAAAGGGTGTGAGCAGAAACAAGCTCTTCCGACACATTAAAGACTTTATTCCAATTGACAAATACTGAAGCGATAAAGCTTACTAGAACAAACAAAAGAACCAAGGCTCCAAACATTACATAAGCGGAAGATATTAATTCCCTTGATCTCGCTTCATCCTTTTCTGCAATGCTCTTAACCAAGTGATTTCGTAATCCATTACCGATGCCTAAATCGAAATTTAAGATCCAAGTAATAACCGACAGAATGGTAAACCAAATTCCCAAAACAGACTGATTTCCAAAATAGGAAATGAATACCGGCATTGTAAAAAGAGATACAATAAGTGAGCAGCCCTTTATTATAAAAGCGCCGGAAATATTTTTAAATAGTACAACATTATTAGAATTATTTTTAATAATCTCTTTTATTTGTAATATTTTCTTCATTAAGAGTTCTCATTTTCTCCATCGGTAAGATGTTTGCTTTAATAATTTGCTCAAATTATTAGTAGGATCAGCATTTAATGCCTCAATTCGTCTGCTAAAAATCGCTTTGCAATTTCCGCAGGGCTATTTGTAATAAACAACAGATCGCTGACTCAATATAATTCAAACTGTATTTTTCCCTACCTTCAGCGGTGCCCAGATCGCTTTTTCTAAGGAGAATGATATGTAAATTTTTTTTGCAGATTTAGTAGTATTTATCATTCTGGATCAACTTTTTTTCTATCATGTCAAGTATGTGGCGTGTTTGAACTATATTATTCTTATTTTTAGAAATAAAATCGCATGCCTTTTTGCCCAAGGTGGCCCGCTCTTCTTGTGAAATTTCAACTATATCTACTATTTTTCGCGCTATTTTTTCCGGGCTTTCTGCATTAAGAATATATACATATTTTTTATATTCCGTCGGCATGCCGGGCAAATTGGTCGTCAAGACCGGTGTTCCTGAAAGCATGTATTCCATATTTTTTGAGGGAAAAGAATAAGCAGAAAACTCAGCGTCGATCGGTCGTGGGTTGATCAATAATGAAGCTGTCATTTGCCTTTTCACTATCGTTTTGTTGTCTACCGAACCGAAATAACGTATGTTACCATGCTTATTTGCAATTGACTCAATAGAATTTGAATAATCTCCGGATCCGTAAAGGTGCAATTCAATATTTTCCATGCCTGGAAGCGTAAAAGCCTCAACAAGTGTATCGATACCATATCTTGCATGAAGTGCCCCGGAGTATAGGCAGACAAATTTATCTGTAGAGGTGAATTCAGACTGCTTATTTTGTTCCGAATCGACCAACCCTTCGATAATAACATAAGGCTTACCAGATCTATTTAGCCTTAAATTCATTTTCTCTGTTAAAAAAATGTATGCTGCGCTTTTGCTGATCATTTTTTTAAAATTGTATAGTTTTACTTGTCTTCTTAAGGAACTCTTCAAACTTCTTCCAAAGTATAAGTGCTCAGGCAAATCGGTCACAATAGATACGACAGGGAGGGCGCGGCAATATCGGTATATATACTCGGCATATGGTTTTAACACATCTATGATAATGACAGAATCCGGATGATCTGTTTTCCATTTTCTTAGAAAAGATTTGATAGCCTTTTTGGCCTTTATTCGATTTATATTTACGTTTTTATATATTGGCAAAAAGAAAAAATCAATACCATTTTCCGCAACAGATCGGAAATTGCTGTGAAAACTTTTTTCATTTACAGCTTCTTGGTCGTATGTGTTTAAAACCCTTACCAATTCACCATTTAGAACAAAGCCTCTCATCATTAAGTAATTAAATTTTTGAGCAGGTTGAGAAGATGAGTTGATCGCCTCGCTCTGCAGTTTATCAAAATATGAATCCGGATAGCAAGATATATACAATATATTCATTTTTTCTCTTAAGCCCTGCTCATAGGACCGTCTACATATATAAATTCTGTTTCTTGTCTTTCAAGCAACTTCTTACAAGTTGAAATAAATCGCTCTCCTGCGATTTCAGCATTCCATGTTTTGAGAATTGTATCGTAAGCATTATACTGATATTTTTTCAACATGTCACGATTTTCGAGTACACTTAATACCTGGTCGAGTAATTGACCTTTTTTGTTATCATATGTGAGTCCGTTATACTTGTTTTTCACCAGAAAATTAGTTGACCCAGCATATGAGTTGGCTATAACGCAACAGGCACTGTTCATAGCCTCGTTAAGTACAGCGCCCCAGCCTTCACCGTGATCGCTTGTGAATAAAAAAATAGTCAGCTTTTTCCATGTAAATGCGGACATTGTCTGGCGGCATAGCGTTGAGCACTGAGCAATAGGGTCCAAACCATAACTACTTATCCAGTTTTTTATTTTCCTTTCTTGGGGTCCTATTCCAATAAAAACCATTTCAAAATCATAACCTCTGTTAACTAGCTCTTTGGCTACAAATACAGCATGTTCCGGATGCTTCCAATTAATAAATCTACCGACCCAAAGCAACTGCACCTTTTCATTATTTTTGTTACATATTAGATTTTTAATATCAAATTTTTTAAGTTCCGTATAATATGCCCATTTATACATCTTGTTAGTAAAAGCATGAATTATAGAAAAATCCTTATGCACATAAGCGCTGGAGCAAAGGACATACGCATTATTATATTGCCCTGTCTTTTTATATAATGAGTACCAACGTCCCCTAAGAAACAACTTCAATGTTTGTGTCCAATTTTTAAAAATCCTCTCTGTGTAAATAAAAGTTAGCTTATTATTATTTAATCTGGTTTTCAGAAAAGAATATGGTGCTGAACCCAAAATAACAACATCCGCATCATCTATAAGCCTGCGTGCTCTTGCTGGATCAGCGCTATATAAGAGCAAATACGGATAATTGTCAACTGTATATTCCTGATACCCCAAATGTTTCCGTTCCTCTGTAATTTGTCCTACGGCAATAAAGTAATATTCAACGCAGTCCATTTTGAATAAAGCATTAGCAAGAGGCGCTTGATGGTGATTTAAAAAATTTGATACCATAATAATGAGCATTTCTGGATTCCTCCATAAGGCCTAAAAGTAGCATGGCATATGGTACAGATGGATTATGTTATTTGACCCTTATTTTAACATTCCTGGTCAGCCAGAAAAACAATCCAAGAATAAAAACAATAAAAGTTGATTTTGCAGTAAAAATTTGGTTGTTTGCCACCATGTAGAACCACTGAATATTAAGAATCGAAAACATAAAAATAGACTGCCACTTGTTCTGATATTTTATCTCACACCAACATTTTCCGTAAATGTAGGCGCCTATTGCCAACAATATAATTGCACCCGGGAATGTTAAATCAGAAGCCAACCAAGGGAAAATGGTATGCCATACTGAGCTGGAAGACCACCCTGTTGCAAACTCAGTACGCCTAGGATATGTCGGTATATTCCAGGGATTAATTTTTGTATACTGTTTTAATATGGTTACTATTACACTGCAACTTCCAAGACCTTTTGTCCAAACAAAAGGTTGTTGCAAGCAGAGATTCAGCCCATAAAAACCATTGGAAATATAAAACAAAAAGTATGAGAATCCCAGCGCAGCAGTTTCGGGCATTATTTTAAAGATTATTGAATCTCCATTTAAATAATAATGTTGGCTAGCTGACCCATGAAGGCTCATATTCATCATAACAAGTCTACCTGACAGTATTCCGGAAAAAAGTATAATAACCAGCATAACCAGGACAGTAAAAATTATTTTCTTTTTTGATAAGATATTTATAGGTGTTGGTTTATATTTTGTTATTGCAACTGAAATTACCAAGATTACTATGTCACCTATTTGCTTTTGCTGACCTGAATATAAAACGGTGTATAAAGATAAAGTAAATATGCTTAATACTAAAAGCAGTCTATAGAACTTGCTGAGCATTTTGTAGTTATAAAGTCCTACTGCTATAGAAAAATAGAAGAAAAAAGCCGTTCTATAAAAAATCTGTATAGCTTGGTCTTTATGCGCTTCTTCTGACCTTGTAGTCGAATATGCCTGAGCCATCGTCGCAAAAATATTTCCCGTTTTTGATAAACCATTTTGTGATATCTTAATAATTAACATACAGCATACTGCCACAAACGATATTAATATAAATAACTGTAATATCTTTGTAGAAATGTTTCTGTCTTTTGCATTATTTACTGACGTGTTCTTAAAATACGACTTAATGCCGCTTTTATACCCAATTGTAGCTATAACACAGAATGAAATAATCAGTAAAAAGGTTCTCCAGTCTACGGAATATGCATACTTCCAAGGACCAAACAGATAAACAGCAAAGCAGCAAAGAAAATATGCCATTATTATTGTCCATGGTAAGTTTAATTCTTTTTTGCTAATCTTGTCCTTTGCTTGTATCTGAATATTCATTGTTACTTGCTCCCACTTAATTTTAGTCGCTTAAAAAGATAGCCCTGCAATTAGTAACGGCCTTGCCCTTTGCTTGCATTAGAGAATTCATTTGGATTACATTAACTGCATAAACGTAGGTTAAATTTGTTGTTTTAATGCGCAAACTTATTCGACTAGTGAATGATAGCACTCTATATATTTTTCGTATTTCCTACACTTATCGAAATGTTCTTTTGCATAGTTTTGAAGTTCTACAGAATCATATGATTGGCGACACGTTTTAATAATACTTTCAAGTAATTGCTTAGTATTACCTTGTTCACATATACAGCCGATTCCATCAGATATACTTTCAGGACTCCCTCCTGTCCTATATGTAATGCAAGGTGTGCCACAGGCTTGAGCCTCCAGGTTGGTCGTAGGATAGTTATCTTGATAAGTGGGATTTACGAACACAGTTGCTCCAGAATACAATTCTATCAGTTCTTGTTCGTTTTCTGTTCTGGCAATTCCCTTAATTGAATTGGGAATCAGTTTCAACTGTCTTGAATTGAGCCCGACAAGCACAATTTGATACATATTATGGTCGATCATCCCATCGAGTTTAATAAAGTCATAATACCCTTTTCGCGCTGTCCAGGAATTTGCGACGCCTAAGATTATGTGCTTTCCTTCAAACCCTTGGTAATACCTATTACAAGTTGTCTGAGGACGATATACCTGCGTATTAATGCCATTATTTATTACTTTTATAGGATAATCCTTCAAGAAAGATTGCCTTACGTAGTTTGCAAGCCATTTTGATGGCGTGACAATAGTCATTTTTTTCACACTTGTGAACCACTTTTTTTTATCCTTCCACATTGACTTGGACTTATCGAAGAAGTAAGTAATAGGATATACCTTACGATTTTTACACTTAAAACATCCAGTCTTCCATTTTTCACATCGAAACAATTCAAAGTGAGAACATCTCCCAGTAAAACTCCAACAGTCATGTAGGGTCCAGACGACGGGTATCTGTTTTTTCCTAATATACTCAAAAAGAATTTTAACATTAATCCAATCACCATGAATATTATGCAGGTGAATAACGTCTGGCTTAATGGTATCTATCCATTCAATAGCTTTCAAAGTGGACTTTTTATAGTGATATCCCATTGTTCCACTAAGTCTCGAAATCAATATGTCTTTTCTTGAGGCCTTTAGAATGGAACCTTTTCTCATGATGTAAAGGTTGGGGGCAGCTTCATTCGAATATCCGCAAAGCATATAACTATTGTTGCCACTTTTACAAATAACATCATTCAGATCTGACATGATTTTTCCTGTGCTGCCGAATTTATATGAGATGTTAATCTGTAAAATTTTCATTTATAATAATCCGCCCTTATTTATATGTTTTCATATTTTATTTATAAAGGTCTCGATTTCGTCGAAATATTTTCTGTAATCGAATATGCTATTCCTTTGTCTGTGAGAACGGAGTGCTTGCAGATCAAGTGTCATGACTTGACGTATTGCCCGACTCAAGCTTTCAGTATCGCTATCAGATAAGAGGATACTTTTGTCGTCGGCGGGGAAATATTCCTTGATATTGCTTATATCATTTGCGATAATACCTATGCCGCTGGTGACACACTCAACAAATTTTGTGGGGAATCCGGCCATGTTTTTTCGACTTTTATCCCGAATAAAAATACAAAAGTCTGCGCTATTAAGAGCTTTTATGCTTTCATTGTGGGGCAACTTTCCCCAAAAGGACACCTTTTCGCCCATTGCGTTTACCATTTCAAACGATTGGGGATTGGCATCTAGAAATTGCTGTTTTGTAATTCCGATAACAGTATAATGAAAATCCATCTCTGCGTAAATGGAGTAAAAGCATTCGATTATATCACGGAGCTTGTCTTTCTCACATTTATACGAACTGAAATTACCGGGGGAGCCGGAATAAACGAATTGAATACGGCTTTCGGAGCTATTGTCTGTTAAGTTCCATTTTTCTTCCTGAATGTCAACGAGGGGAGGCAAAACAATGATATTTTTCACATATCTGGCATAGAAGCTAGCAAGATAAGGGCTTATAGCAATCATACCGTCAACTTTTTTCTGGAGAATCTGCATAACATAAGCGGTGTCAATGTACTTAAGTAACTTGACCGGCTGAAATGAGAACTTGTTTTCATACCATTCCGTCAGGTCCGAAATTACCTTAATGCCGTGTCTGCGGCAATATACAAGTAGCTTTTTTAACGGGATTGCATGCATATTGTAGCCAATCACATATTTTACGTCCCCATAAAGTTCCAGAATATCTTTAATATATGAAAAATCTAAAAGTTGCTTTATCCATGCTTTCGCGCTTGTTGGATATGAAGAAGGCCAGTTTTCAAAACCCACGATTTCTTTTTGCTTACAGACCAATGGCTTGTGATCTTTGTCCACACCGCAAAATACAACGTTATATCCAAGCTGCCTTAATATTTTTGCGTTGTTTAACACCCTGTGTGCGGCAGCGTTTTTATCAGGCATCTCAAAGCCGCCGATATATACAATAGTACCTTTGTTTTCTTTCATAGTCTCGCTTGATGCCCCCATCAAAAGGATTGCTTTTTGATGTCATTACATATAACTACAGGTTTTCTCTATACCACTCAATTGCCTCATTTAACCCGTGTGCAAAATCATATTCCGGCTCATAGCTGAGCATCTCTTTTGCTTTTGAAATGTTTGCGTTGCTGTGCTTAATATCCCCTTTGCGCTCTGGGCCAAAGTTTGGTTCAATGTTTACGCCTAGAGCTCTCGTCAGTCCATAATACATATCAAGTAAGTTCTCCCGCCCGCCATATGCAATATTGAAAGCTTCGCCTGCAGCTTCATGGGGCGCAATGCAAGCTTTCAGGTTTGCTTCGATAACGTTTTCGATATAGGTGAAGTCGCGGCTCTGCTTTCCGTCGCCGTTAATTGTAGGCGACTCCCCATTCAAAAGCTGCTTGATAAATCTGGGGATAACCGCCGCGTAAGCCCCATCTGGGTCTTGCCGACGACCAAACACGTTGAAATAGCGCATGCCGTAGGTGTCCAGTCCGTAGAATCGGGTGTACATCTTACCCCACTCCTCATCGCAGCGCTTCGTCACCGCATAGGGGGAGAGAAGATTGCCCTCTTTGCCTTCAGTCTTTGGCAAAACAGGTTCATCACCGTAAACAGACGAACTGGAGGCATACACAAATTTTTTCACGCCTTTCTGCCGGGCCGCCTCCATCATGTTCAACGTACCGGTGATGTTGTTCTGACAGTAAAAGAGGGGCATTTCAATGCTGCGAGGTACGCTACCCCATGCCGCCTGATGGAGCACATAGTCCACACCGTCGCACGCTTCCAGGCAGGTATTCAGATCCTTGATGTCCCCCTTGATGTATGCATAGTTGGAATTTTCCATGAACAGTTCCACGTTGGCCTGTTTACCCGTGGACAGATCGTCCAAGCATCGTACACGGCAACCCAGCTTCAAAATTGCTTCGCAAAGGTTTGAGCCAATAAAGCCAGCTCCACCGGTGACTAGGAATAATGTACCTTCCGGGAACTTCAAATACTTGTAACTCATTTTCATAGCCTCCAGTAGAGGTAACCGGCTTTGTTATACTCTTCCTTATTTAATAGGCCCTTGACATCAACCAGAATTTTTTGCCCATCGCCGAACAGCTTGTCCACGTCGTTCATCATCAACTTGGCAAACTGCGTATGCGCGACCGCAAGAATAACTGCATCCATGCTACGGATGCTGTCCATATCGACAAAGTCAATGCCATAAAGCCGCTTTGCCTCGTCTGCGTCGGCGTTTGGGTCTGTGATAAGTGGCTCAATACTATACTCGCGCAACTCCTTCACGATATCGAATACTTTGCTGTTGCGGGTATCCGGGCAATTTTCCTTGAAGGTGAAACCTAAGATAGCAACTCTCGCATTCTTAACCGGCTTCTCTGCCTTTATCAAATTTTTAACCACATTCTCGGCAATGTACTTGCCCATATCATCATTTATCCGGCGTCCGGCAAGAATTACCTGGCTGTGATAACCCATTATTTCAGCCTTGTATGTAAGGTAGTATGGATCAACGCCTATGCAATGCCCGCCAACAAGCCCGGGGTAGAATTTAAGAAAGTTCCACTTTGTTCCGGCCGCTTCAAGAACGGACTTTGTATCGATACCAATTTTATTGAAGATAATGGAAAGCTCATTCATGAAAGCGATATTGATATCGCGTTGGCTGTTTTCAATGACTTTCGCGGCCTCTGCTACTTTAATTGATTCAGCGCGATAAACACCTGCGTCAACAACCAATTCATAGACCTTAGCAATGGTGTCAAGCGTTTCTTCGTCCATGCCGGATACAATTTTTGTGATGGTCTCAAGACGGTGCAATTTATCGCCGGGATTGATGCGTTCAGGGGAGTAACCGATTTTAAAGTCTACGCCACACTTTAGCCCAGATTCTTTTTCTAGAATAGGTACACACACATCCTCAGTAACGCCCGGGTAAACAGTAGACTCGAATACCACGATACTGCCCATTTGCAAATTACGGCCAAGGATGCGGCTTGCACTTTCAACAGGTGTAAGGTAAGGGGTGTGGTCGTTATTAACAGGCGTGGGAACAGCAACAATATGAAACTTCGCCTCATGCAACCGCGTCTCATCGGTAGTAAACTCCACAGTGCAGTTTTTAACAGCTTCATTGCCGACTTCATTTGTCGGATCAATACCCGACTTGTAGATATCGATTTTTTTCTCGTTTAGGTCGTAACCAATTACTTTGACTTTTTTTGAAAAGGCTACAGCAATCGGCATACCGACATAACCAAGGCCTACGAGCGAAAGCGATTCTTCTTTGTTTACAAGCTTTTCATAAAGGTTCACGTTTTTTTCCTCTTCAAATTCATAGTTTCATTGTATTCATAATTACGTTATTCACGATATTCACATTATACTTTTGCTCTGCAACCGTTCTGCTCTCGTTCCCCATTCTTGCGGCAAGTTCATGATTATTAGCCAAATAGAGCATTTTTTCTGCAAGTGCGTTTGCGTTCTTAACTGGAACAAGGTATCCATTCATACCTTCGGTCACAGTTTCCCGGCAGCCCGGCGCATCGGTGGTTATAATAGCTCGCCCGCTGGCCATTGCTTCCAAAACAGTTTTCGGCGTCCCTTCATGGTAAGATGGTAACACATAGACGCTGCATTGGTTGAGATACGGCCTAACGTCTGCCTGCTCTCCGAAATATTCCACGGATCCATCATCTATGTACTTTTTCAAATCTTCCGGCTTTAATGCGGATGGATTGGTATCATACGGGCCTACTAGCAGACACCTTATGTATTCGTTTCTGCCTTTTACAATCCGGCAAGCATTGAGGTATTCAACAATGCCTTTGTCGCGTATCAAACGGCCTATGAATAGGAAGGTAGGTGTTTCCGGGACCGGTGTTGGCGTAAATTTTTTAATGTTCACTCCGGAACCGTTGATATATACGATCTTCTCTTCCGGTAAGATTTTCTTTTCCATAAACACGTCGCTATCGTCTTTATTCTGGAAAAGAACCTTTACGCAATGGCGCAACGATGTACAATACTCCAAGCAAAGGACGGTTTGCAACAGTTTGTTCTTGATACCGTGTCCTGCCGCTAGAAACACAGAGCCCACACCTGCAATAAGCGCATATGTCTCTTTGATGCCAAGCTGGTGGGCAGCGATGCTGCCGTAAATAACCGTCTTGGCCTGGTAAGTGAAAATCTTATCTGGTTTTTCTTCAGCAAGTACTTTTCTTAATGAAGACAGTGCTTTCAGGTCCTTCACTGGATTCGTTCCGTTACGCTCAACATATATCTGACGGTATTCAATACCTTCATCTGCAAATTGTTTACTCCACTTTTCCTCCGGCTCATTACCAATAGCAACCACGTCATGGCCCGCATGAAGGAAAGCGGTCATCATGTCAATACGGAACCAGAAGAGTGAGGGCGTATGACTTGATAAAACGGCTATTTTCACTAAATCTCTGCCTTCTCTTTCTCTGATTCTTTCTTAAGCAGTTCGCCAGTTCCACCTTCAATAACGCCACTACGACTCAGCACATTGATAATCGTCAAAAAAAATATCTTCAAATCAAGGCCAAAGCTCAGTTCCTGGACATACTCACCGTCGTACCGGGCTTTATCTTTAATCTTAATAGTGTCTCTACCATTTACCTGTGCCCATCCGGTTAAACCAGGTTTGATATCATTCGCGCCGTATTTATCTCGTTCAGCAATCAAATCATATTGATTCCAAAGTGCCGGACGAGGGCCAATGATAGACATTTTCCCGGTGAAAATCTGTGCAATCTGAGGCAACTCGTCAAGGCTTGTCTTACGATAGAACCTTCCGACTCGCGTAATCCATTGCTCGGGCTTTTCTAGCATATGTGTGGGAACATCGTGTGGAGTGTCAATACGCATTGTGCGGAATTTCAGAATGTTGAAGTATGTCTTATGTATTCCCACCCGTTTCTGCTTAAACAGAACAGGCCCGGGAGAATCAATTACAATGGTGAAAATAAGGATTAAGTATAACGGCGACAGCACAATCAGCGCACAGCCTGAAAGCACAATATCTATAAGCCGTTTGAAAAATTTAGTGTACATTTTACATCCACTACTTTTTTGATTTTTATATTTTTGAATTTCCTCACTAATGCCATCTGAGAAGGCTGACGGATTATATCCAAAATCTCTTGTTGCATTTTCATGACTATATGCTCGCGGCTCTACAAGTCTCTGGACTTTTTCTCGAAAATCCTTCCTTCCAAGCGATAAAATGTACACTATCCAAGCTGCTGAATATGCAAGCCAAAATGGGCATGATACAAATGTGTTGTGAACACCCAGTTGTCTGGCAATCTCTTTTAACATGTCTATTAGCAAAATTGCTTGCCCGCCTGAAAGATCATAGTCCTTATTGCTCGTGAGTTGAGGGGTGACCATTATATCGTAGTACGCTTCACCTAAGTCTTTGCACCATACAGGCTGAAGCTCGTATTTCCCTCCATTAACAATGGGAAAAATTCGTAATTTATCCACCAGACGAATGAATACAGATAAGTTGTTATCATGTAATGTTCCATATACCATGGTAGGGCGAAGTATTGTTAAAGATACTTGTTTGCCAGCAATATATTGGTTGATTTCTTCTTCTATCTTTCTATACTCGTTTCCTACTGCTTTATATTTAGAATAGATACCGGATGTATGAACAAGAACCAGTCTCCTAATACCAGAATCAACGGCTATCTTTACTAAAGGCAAAGACCTTTGAATACCAGCAATATGAACTAATGCGTCATATTCTTCGCTACAGAATTTAGCAACACTATCGTAATTGCTTAAATCACCATAGAATTTTTTAATGTGTAGCGTAGTGGAGTCTAACAGCTTTGTATCTGAATTTGGCCTGACCATCACGCAAAAAGCATAATTCTGTAATTCATTAGCATGGGCGATCATCTTTTTCAGCATGTATTCGCCACTTTTCCCGGTTATTCCGGTTATTAGTATTTTCGTCATAAATATACACAGCCTTCTATACGAGCGCTTTAAGAGCTTGAAGTGGGCGAGGTGAGTCAGATTTTTTCCTTCATTTTCACTCTACCTTATAAACTTCTTATAAGATTATTCTCCTCATAAAAATTTGCGCCTTCACGCGCAATAAGTTAACATAATATTTCTTTGCTCATGAATGGACTTACTCGAAAAATCAGGTAAAGTCTGTACGGATTCCATTGCCCATTAAAAAATGAGCCCATCAACATATGGCGAATTGCATGATATCGGAGTTCTTCTTGAATTTAAGCAAATTGTTGCTGACATTTATTGCTAAAACACCTTAATGTTTTTTGGCACCGTTAAAAGCTACAATATAAGGTCAAAATAGAATCTGTCATATTGGCAATTCGATTTATAAATCTGTCGACAAAATTTTCCTTCTCGCGGCCATTATAAGACGCATACATCTTCCTGTCAAAATCTTTTCAATTTTGCGAAAAGTGCATAAAAAACGACCTTATAATGAAATTTAGCCCCTCAAGAAGTTGCAATATAAGGTCGATAAATATCGAGAAATCAGTCTACAAGCAATACACAAGATCAGCGAAAAGAACCAGATATCAATGCTTTCGGCCGATTTAATTATGATTTGCCCAAACCGTTCCTGCCGGTATTCTGGAAAAGGCGGATACTACGCTGTCTTTAGTGATTGTACAGGCACATCCTATATGGGTATTGGACTGAATTGTGCAGCCTTTATCCAGCACCGCTCCCGCGCTAATTATGCAATTCCGCTCAACAGAAACACCTGCCCCTATGATCACTTTAGCCTCTATGACAACAGCTTCGCTGAGGCGTGACGATGGACTAATTGTTGCCATCGGATGCACTAAAACCGGCAAAATATAGCCGGCTTTTTCAAGTCTGTCAGTCCATTCTGCGCGCAGTTCACAGTTTCCGAAACTTGGAATTGCAATCGGAAAACGATTTACATAATGCCTGTAATTGCTGCAAGTATCCATCGCCAGTTTATTGTTTGGATTGTCGTCAAGATAGGCGATTTCATTGAATACCCCAATGGCTTCAGCGATCTCCTTAACGACGGGGCCCTGACTGCCCGCGCCAAGGATCAGCAGATTCATACGTTTTCCATGGGAAGCTATTTTCGGCTGTGCTTGGTCGAGCAGTGCCACCGCGTCAAAGTCCGGTTTTAAATATTCCGCAAAATGCTTTTGCAGTTCGGAAAGCTGTTTAATCCCGATGTATTCTCCGACCGTGCAAAGGTCAATGCCGTTTTCGAGGCATCTGCGTATAAACGCGCCGCGTAGGTGAAATGTTGAGAGAGAATTGGCAATCCGATATTTTGAGTTAATCGATACCAATAGATTTTGCAGCAAATGCGCACCGGGTACCTCGGGTTTTCCACTGACAAGAAAACAAGCGGAATCCGGATAAAGCTCCAGGTTCTGCTTAAAAAAATTGATAACCTGCGATGGCATAGGCAAATTCCGCGGGCTATCCATTGGTGCTAACTCAAACCGCCTTTTACTGTTTTGAGTTGCACGAGTAAGGGAATTGTGGACTGATAAAACGCCGTTCTTGAGGTCAAGGTCAGAAATACGAAGCGCTGACGCTTCAGCAACGGTCAATCCCATGTGAAAGCACAAATAGGCGGCAAGTTTTCGAGGTTCTACATTTTCGGTTAATGCAGTCTCCAACTTTTTACATTCACTATCGTCCAGTGTTTTCGCGTGTTCAGAATTGACATCCAATGAAAAATCACTCCATCCTCGAGATAAAATAATTGAATAATATCAATATACCACGGAAGGATAAGGAATTTCAACTATTATTCGTGAAACTAAACAGCTCAATCATGAATCTGCAAATACATTCAGCTGTGATGCTGAGACATAAATTGTAATCGTTTATTGACTTCAATTTTAAATGTGTTATATTAATATGTGTTGTGAAATTCTGCTATTTTATATATATTTAAGCAATCTGTAAACCTTCAGTTATTTACTGGGCTTATATCAAAAATTGATATTACTCCGTCAGCTTGACCGTATTGCGTCCAGGCTGCGTTTTTTTAGGAGAGGATATATTGAAAATGGATAATGAACTGGACCTCCGTCAGGTATTTCTCATTCTCAGGAAAAAGCTTTGGCTCCTAATATTGCTCACCTTCTTGCTGGGGGGACTTTCTTTTTTTGCCTCTGAGTATTTCATTCCTCCGAAATACAGCACGACCGCATCACTCTATGTATATAACGAAACAAGCCGGACGGATGGAATAACCTCCACTGATCTTGCCACCTCGCAGAAGTTGGTGCAAACCTATATCGTTATCCTCTCCAGTAATTCCGTACTGGACAAGGTTTCGGAACAACTCGGTGGAGTATATACCGCCGACCAGATCCGTAAAATGCTTTCTGCCTCTCCTATTGATGACACCGAGGCATTTAGAATTACCATCACCTGTAAAAACCCCAAAGACGCAAAGGAAATTGCAAACACCATAGCGGATGTGGCTCCGACAGAGATTATCCGCGTTGTTAAAGCTGGCTCTGTCGAAGTCATTGATTATGCCACACTGCCAACGGAGCAGTCGTCTCCCAATGTCGCTCGCAACACAGTGATCGGCGCGCTCATCGGGCTAATCCTTGCTATTGCTGTAGCTATCATAACCGCCATGTTTGATACGGTTATACGTTCGGAAGAAGACCTTACGGCAGCCTTCAGCATACCAGTCATTGGCATTATACCAAATATGGATGATTCCGACAGTTAAGAGGCGTATGGAAGTGGTAAATAACAGAAAAAAATTAAATGATAAAATCGACCAGCAATATATCGCCTCTCCCAGTAAGTTGAGGCGGCATCTGATAAACGACAGAAGCCCTTTTGCGGTGGTGGAAGCCTATAAAGCTGCAAGAACAAACTTGATGTTTATGCGCTCCGGTGAGGGATGCCAGAAAATTGCTGTCACCAGTACCTTTGAAGGGGAAGGAAAATCCATCAACTGCATTAATCTCTCCATCGCGCTCGCGCAAAACGGGCTTCGGGTGCTGCTTATCGATGCGGACCTGCGGCGTCCGGTTGTACAGCGTGTTTTTTCTGCAGGGACAGGAGACGGATTAAGTGAGCTTCTTGCAGGAATTGTGGACAGAAGAAATCTAAATAATTTTATTATCCAGACAGAAAGGGAAAATCTTTCAATCCTTCCAGCTGGGCATACGCCGCCGAACCCGGCGGAACTTTTAGCATCCAAGCAGATGGAGGGCCTTCTCAATGTATTGGCAGAGCATTACGATTACATTATGGTCGACACACCACCTGTATCTGTCGTCACAGACGCGGTTGTGATCTCTCATCTGGTAAACGGCTTCATTTTTGTTGTAAGAGCAGGACATACTCCCATAGATGGTCTAAAAGAGAGTGTATTTCAGCTTGAACAGGTAGGGGCTCAGGTCATTGGCTTTATTTTCAACGATGCCAACGCAAAAAGCAGTTATCAGAAATATGGTAAGTACGGCAAGTATGGATATTATGGACATTATGACCATGCAGGAACCTCTGCCGGACAAAGCGAAGGGCCTTCTGCCGCCGACCATGAACATAAACCGCCAATCTCTGCGCGGGAGGCCGCCCAACGGCAGACCAGCAAACCTGTATGAACAGGTGGACTGATTTTCACGCTCATATCTTACCGCAGGCCGACCACGGCTGTGATAGTCTAGACACCGCCTTGAGGCAGCTGAAGCTAGCTCAGAATGCCGGAATAGGCTGCATTGTAGCAACGCCGCATTTTTACCCCGACAGACGCGGGACGGAGGAATTTCCGGCGATGCGTGATAAGGCGATTGATGAACTGCGAGAAGGGTATACGGGACCGGTGGAAATTCTGGCTGGTGCGGAAGTGTTTCTTTGCGAAGGTCTGCAGAACTATCCCCAGTTATCAAAACTTCGTATAGAAAACACAAACATATTGCTGGTAGAAATGCCGACAGCGCCGTGGCCAACACGCCTTCTGGACACGCTCTGCGCCCTGCGCGACGCAGGATACGAGCCGTTACTTGCGCATATTGACAGATATCCGCGTAGGGATATGAACGGGCTTCTGGCGAGTGGATTTCGTGGGCAGCTAAATCCGGAGGGAATTCTGCCTCTGCATCGGCGCGCCCGGGCCTTTCACCTTGTGGGGGAAGGAACCGTATGCGCGCTTGGAAGTGACATTCATGGGGCTTCCCCTGAGGCATACCGGGATTACATCAGAGCCATGCGGGTTCTTGCCGACAGAGGAATTCTGCTGCAGAAAAATATGAAAAGTTTATTAGGTCGATATAGGCAAGAATAATCCGTTATTTCAACAGAAAGCAGGGAAATGCTTCGGATGACAAAGCAGAAATTTATCAACGCGATTCAGTTATTTGTGACCGATCCTCTTCTCTTGGCTGGGGCAATTCTTTTATTTGCGAAAATGCAAGGATTTTCGGGCTGGCTCACGTGGAAATCTCTGCTCGTAGGCGGGGCGCTGGAAATGGCATGCATATACCCGTGCATTCTCTTATTCCATGCGAACCGCAGTCTTTGGCGCTATGCTGCAGCCGGCGACTATATGCGCCTGATCCTCGCCTATATGTGCGGATTTGTCCTGGCGTATGCCCTTACAAAACTATTTATACCTTTTACGATTTCCAATTTGTTTCTGTTGACCTCCGTCAGCCTTTCTTTGCTTGGTTCTCTTTTTGTCCGTATGTTAACCCACGTCTTCATCAATAGAATGGATATGAAACACTCTAATGAACACCCCAGCAGCACCGATAGCCGACGCAATATGATCATTCTCGGGGCCGGCGCTGCCGGCGTTTCTCTGCTTAATGAAACACAGCGGAACCCCGCTTACCCTTATCAGGTTCAAGCGCTGCTGGATGATGACCCAATGAAAATTGGACGCGATATCAGCGGTGTTACCGTCCGGGGACAAATCAACAAACTTCCTGAATTGTTAAAGACCTACCCCAACACAGAAGTTGTACTTGCTATTCCGTCCCTTGATGTGGATCGCAGGCGCGAGATTGTCGCTATGTGCAGCAAGCTTTCTTGCCAGTTCCGTATTATGCCGGACGCCCTGCTCATCATGGAGCATGGAGGAAATTATTCCGCCTTAGTGCGCGGCGTAAAAATTGAAGACCTCCTGAGCCGTACAACGGTTTCTTTCTCCCAAAATGAACTGGACCGGTTCATTCGTGGAAAAACTATTCTCATCACCGGCGGCGGCGGCTCCATAGGTTCCGAGCTCTGCCGTCAGGTTGCCGGCGCCGGCGCAAAAAAACTGGTTATTTTTGATATCTATGAAAACGATTCCTATATACTTTATCGGGAACTCAAGCATCTTTTCGGCAACAATCTTGAAATTGTCGTCGAAATTGGTGACATGACTGATAAGGAACGCTTGGAAACCATCTTCCTGAGGCATCGCCCGGATATCGTATTCCATGCCGCAGCCCATAAGCACGTACCCTTGATGGAAAATGCGGCGTACGAGGCTGTACGCAACAACATCTTCGGTACCTTCAACGTGCTGCAAATGGTGAAAAAATACGCCGTTCCGAAATTTGTCCTTATCTCTACCGATAAGGCCGTAAACCCGACAAACGTCATGGGGGCCACAAAGAGGTACTGCGAGATGATGTGCCGCGCCATGGCATGCGAACGGGACTGCAGTTCGGATTATATTGCCGTCCGTTTCGGTAATGTGCTGGGCTCCCACGGCTCTGTCCTGCCCATTTTCCAGCTTCAGCTGGCGCACGGAGGCCCGATCACCGTTACGGACAAGCGTGTCACGCGCTACTTTATGACGATCCCTGAGGCGGCCGGCCTTGTTATCAAGGCGGCGGCAATGGCGGAACGTTCCGATACTTATATTCTGGACATGGGAAAGCCGGTAAACATGTGGGAGATGGCGGAAAATTTCGTGCGTCTTTCGGGATATGAGCCATATAAGGAGATTAACATCATTGAAACGGGACTTCGTCCCGGCGAAAAGCTCTATGAGGAACTTCTTGTTAACGACGAAGTTCACAAGAGCACATCCGTCTCCCGGATATTTGTCGAAAAGAACTCCGAATTTATTAAGATGGAGGATATTCTTGCAGGCCTCGACCTACTCCGGAGGGCAATGGCAACCGACAGCGACGAGGCAGTCGTGAAAATCCTGCATAAGCTTGTGCCGACTTTCAAAACGCCGGAAGAGGTAAACGCCAAATTTGAAGCTTCATCGCCGGCTATAGAATCGCCCCAGAAGAGAAAACAGCGTGCGGCGGAACCGGCAGCTACAGCCTGTCAGGGCTAGTATTAAAAAAGATAAAGGTCACAGAAAGCAGTTAAGCTTTCTGTGACTTTTTGTAACATCGAAGAAGATGACGATTGGAAGTGACTCATTGTACACAGAAAGGTAACAATCCATTCACAGCCCTATAACAGATGGGAGTTACTCTAATTTTGCTAATGTTCCCGCAAGGAGGAAAACCCTTGGGAAAAAACGAGAAACGTCTTCAAAAACTGAGACAGAACTGGGATGGGCCCGTACTGGCGGCGATTCTGCTGCTGGCGGCGTTTCTGACTTGTTATGCAATTTGGGACGAGGGGTATGGGAATGAATTCTATACAGCCGCCGTGAAAAGCATGACCATGAGCTGGAAGAACTTCTTTTTTGCATCCCTAGATCCGGGCGGCTTCATCACGGTCGACAAGCCGGCGCCCGGCCTGTGGCTTCAGTGCCTGTTCGCTCTCGTCTTCGGCGTTCACGGCTGGAGTGTCATTTTGCCGGAGGCGCTTTGTTCGGTAGCCTCAGTGTGGGTACTATACCGCATAGTAAAACGGAGCTTTGGTAAAACTGCCGGACTTCTTGCGGCGCTTTTTCTCGCGTTGACCCCGATTTTCACCGCCGCCAGCAGGTCGAACAATCTGGACGCCGCGCTCGTTCTCGTTTGCCTGCTCTCCGTCTGGGCGATTCTGAAAGCGGCTGAAAAGGGAAGTTTAAAATATCTTCTTCTCTCAATGGCTCTTCTGGGGATAGGCTTTAACATAAAGACACTTCAGGCCTATCTATTTCTACCAGATCTATACCTTGTGTATTTTTTTGCGGCGAACACAACCTGGAAAAAGCGCATAGGGCATCTTATCCTTGCGACAGTTCTCCTGCTTGCCATTTCGCTTTCCTGGGTAATCACGGTTGACCTCATTCCTGCAAGTGAACGCCCCTACGTGGGCAGCAGCACGACAAACTCGGAGCTCGAACTCGCGATAGGTTACAACGGGCTTGACAGAGTACTTCCGTCCTCGGTACTAAATGCTCTGGGCCGCAGCAGTTCCACCAAATCGTCATCCGACACCTTAAGCACACTGGTAAACAACAAAAACGGTATCCCCGACGAGGGCGGTCAGGCAGGGGCGCTGCGCATGTTCAACCAGGAGATGGCGGGACAGGCAAGCTGGATGCTTGTGTTTGCGATCTTTGGGATGCTTGCGTTGCTTTTCGATATTTTCACAAGGCCCAAAGAGGAACGAAAGCCGCTGACGAGGCAGCTCATCTGCTGGGCCGGCATTTTCCTCCCCATGTATGCGATATTCAGCGTGTCCAACCACTTTCACAGGTATTATCTCATCATGTACGCTCCATGTATAGCGGCCCTTTCGGCCATAGGCTTTATTGAAATGTGGAGGTTCTACACGCGCGGCGATTCCAAAGGCATAAACCGAGTACTGCGCTGGATGCTCCCGGCAGCGATCGCGGCGACGGCGGCGATGCAGGTCTATATCTTATCCTACTACAGTGACTACTCGCCCATATTCCTACCAATTCTCTGCATAGGCTCGGGAATAGCCTGTATTGGTCTCGTTATCTGTGCCGTGTGTAAAAAAGAACGGAAAAACATCGCAAAACTTGCCGTCGCCGCAGGGTTCGCCGCGCTCCTGGCGGCTCCGGCATACTGGTCGCTGACGCCCATAATTTCCGGATCGAACGCGTCCATCCCCGTCGCCGGACCTACGGGAACGACTTCGATGATGGGCGGAGGAATCCTGCGCCAGAACATGGAGAGCCGAGGCTGGCCGCAGGACGGCGTGATCGAGGACGGCAAGCTCGAAATGCAAGGCGGGGCCGCACTGCCGCCCGGGGATCAGACGGTCCCCGGCAGCCCTGAGAACGGATTTCCCGATACCTCAGGTTATCAGCCGGACGGCGGCGAAAATGATGACGAAGGCCTTCAGAACCATATAAACGAGGAAATCGGCGACGGAAAGGTCGGAAGTTTCTTCGGCGGAGGAATGAGCAACTCTCTATCCACCTCAATGATTCAATATATGATGAACAATTATGACGGCGAACGCTACCTTGTGGCCGTTCCGAATGCGGGCGACGCCGAGATGCTCATCATCAAATACGGTGTCGGCGTCATGGCTCTCGGCGGCTTTACGGGCAGCGACAAAGCGATAACGCTGGACAACTTTATCACCCTTGTCCAAAACGGCGATCTTAGGTATTACTGGATCGGCGGCGGCGACACGAACAGCGATATCACGCAGTGGGTCGAGAAAAACGGCCAGCAGATCTCGGATTCCGTAATAGACAGCAGGTCGGGCGTGGACTCAAGTTCGTCTTCGGAAAGTTTCGGATCGACAAGCGGGCTGTACGATCTTTCCGGACTGAAGACAGTGAATTAAAAGAGAAAAGTATTTCAAAGAATCTTTAAGCAGAAATCGCGTGAGGAAGAGTCCGAAAGATCTTTTCCTCACGCGATTTGTTATAAATTTTATTTAATACTTACACCGGAAAACATTACATTTGCAAAATGATTACAAATTGGTTACAATCTCATCATCAAACAAATGGAGGTGTACCATGAAAAAATTTTTAATGTTTATTCTTACGATCGTATTTTCCGCCGCAATGGTCGTTTCGGCCGCCGCCGCTGGCCTTACCCATACAGTTGTTTCAGGGGACACCATGTGGAAACTGGCCGTAAAGTATAAAGTCGGCGTAAGCGAAATCATTGCGGCCAATCCGCAGATTAAAAATCCGGATATGATCTACCCCGGCGAGGTACTCAACATCCCGCAGGTTTCCAACTCTACCCTTGCGTATGAAAACGAAGTAATCCGTCTTGTGAATGAAGCCCGTGCGAAGAACGGCCTCCAGCCGCTCACTGCGAACTGGGAACTTTCCCGTATCGCGCGCTACAAGTCGCAGGATATGGCCGATAACCACTATTTCTCCCACACCAGCCCGACGTACGGGACTCCTTTCCAGATGATCCACTCTTTTGGCCTGACTTATAAGACGGCTGGAGAAAATATCGCCTATGGTCAAAAAACACCCCAGGAAGTGATGAACGCCTGGATGAATTCCAGCGGGCATCGCGCAAACATCCTGAACCCCAATTTCAAGAAAATCGGAGTTGGATATTCACCGAACGGGAATTACTGGACGCAGGAATTTATCGGATAATGCTGCTGGCCGCCTTCTTTACGGAGGCGGCTTTTTCTATCTTCACGACCAGGAAGATTTTCTCATAGACTGTACCGGGTATAACAGCCTGCAAGGAGGAATTCTATGTCACTTTACGAAAACGACGGCATGAACATCGTTGATGGGCGGGAATGCGGAGGCCTTAGCCACAGATGGCCTTCCCCGTCGCCCTGCTGCCTGCCGTTCTGCTGCCCTCCGTCCGACCATCGAGTTGTGGTTACCTTGGAAAATGCGCTGGCCTATGCCGTGTGCGAACATGGGGTTGACCCCGGAGATGTGATTCCTTATGAGGTTTTTGTTGTAAACTCTCCTGGGGGAAACATTACCCATATGAATAACAATACCTTACTTTTACAGCCCGGCGTCTATGCCGTAACATTTATGTCCGACGCGGCCGCGGGGCTTTTTCCGCCAGATACGGATTTGGGTGCAGCACTAAACCTGAGCGGCGGAAAAGTCAATTATGCCGAAACATTGTTGCACAGAAGTATGCCTCAAGATGATCGGGTGACTCTTAATACCATTTTGAATCTGGCTTGTGCGGATGTTCTCGCGGCTATCAACAACACAAACCACAAGGTGTTCTATGAGAACACTTCACTGACGGTTATTAAGCTGAGTTGATAAAAAGGAAAATGTCATTCCGATACCTCCCCGGAGGCTTCGGAATGACCATATATACCTTGCTTTTATAAATCTTTTATCATGATAATTTCGGAATCATAGGTTCCATCCCGGAAGCGGAAAGCGCGGGGCACTTCACCGACACGCACAAAACCCAGACGCTCATACAACGGAATGGCGCGTCTGTTTTTGCTCATGACACTCAGTTCTACTTGCTCAATGCCTTCCATGTTCCGAGAGGCATCCAACGCGTGTTCCATCAGAACAGTGCCAAGACCCATATGCCAATATTTTTCATAGATTGAAATACCCAGTTCCACGCGGTGGCACTGCTTGTAGCGGTCCGAAATGCGGGTGACGCTGCAGTTCCCCATGAGCAGACCATCGTCTGTAAAAGCGGCGGTGTCGGCTAAAAACGGGTCTTCCAGGCGCGCGCAAAGCATTTGTTCTTCCTGCGCCAGGGACATAGTCACTTCTTCCGGATAACGCACCATGAAAGGAGTTTCACCGGAGGTGGCGCGCAGAT